>Ga0157363_1000373_pt1 | contig 34031 bp, 33 predicted proteins | sample AttsexASBM1_FD_111477 | JGI IMG/M metagenome (GOLD analysis project Ga0157363, IMG submission 111477) | Fungus gardens microbial communities from leaf cutter ant in Ribeirão Preto, State of São Paulo, Brazil - Atta sexdens ASBM1 | ecosystem: Host-associated > Fungi > Mycelium > Unclassified ... | reverse complement strand
GAGGCATCCACGAACAGCACTTGCGCCAGCGCGGTGACGATAAAAAACAGTGAAACACCGTTGCTACCGCATGCATAACGGCGTGTCACATTGTTATAAAGCGCCCGGGCCAGGGCTGCCGCCAGTGCCAGCAGATAAGCCAGCGGGTTATGGGCCATATTTAACGCCATCTGCGTGGCCACGCTGTCATGTGTGCCTTTCATGACCCAGACAATGCCGCACAGAGAGAGCAGCAGGCCGGGCCACAGCCAGTGGCGGAAACGCTGCTGATTAAACGGAATGGCCAGCACAATGGTCAGGGATGGCCAGAGGTAATTAATCATGCCCAGTTCCAGCGACTGTGTCCGATCGTGGGCAAGTCCAATCGCCAGCGCCAGACAGATTTCATATCCCACAAACAACCCGCCGCCCACCAGCAGATAGCGACGGGGCAGGACACGCGGATCGGGCAGGCCTCTTGTCAGGCACAACAGCAGGGCGGTGATGGAATAGATCAGGGCGGCACCGCCGGTGGGGCCCAAAGCCTCACTGACGCTACGCAGCAGACCCAGGGTCGTACCCCAGAGTAAAATTGCGCTCAGCCCGGTCAGGGTGGCGTTCGTGTAACGTTACGGACATGGGGTTTCAGCAGTTAAGGCAACCCTTGCCGGGCGGCAAGGGTTGGCGGCGTTATTTCCAGAAATCGTCGAAAACAGTGATGGGCGGTCGACGTTTGTGCTCGGTTTTCAGATACCAGCCTTCAATGATTTTCGCGCTGTCCGGATCGATCGTTTTCCCTTCAAGGTAGTCATCGATCATGTCGTAGGTGACGCCCAGTGCGACTTCATCCTGCAGACCGGGGCGATCGTCTTCTAAATCGGCGGTCGGTTTTTTCAGATACAGATGTTCCGGGCAACCCAGCGTTTTCAGCAGCAGTTTGCCCTGGCGCTTATTGAGGCGGAAAATAGGGTTAATATCGCTGCCGCCATCGCCGTACTTGGTAAAGAAGCCCGTGACGGCTTCAGCGCCATGGTCGGTGCCCACCACCACGCCTTTGGTCATACCGGCAATGCTGTACTGCGCTTTCATACGCTCACGGGCTTTCTCATTGCCGCGGACGAAATCCGACAGCACAATGCCGGCGTCTTTCAGCGCGCGCTCACTGGCCAGCACCGCTTCTTTAATATTGACCACCAGCGAGCGGTCTGGCTGGATGAAGGCCAGCGCATCCTGGCAGTCCTGCTCATCAGCCTGCACGCCGTAAGGCAGACGCACCGCGATAAAGGTGTAGTCGTTATCGCCTGTTTCCTGGCGAAGCTCCGTGATCGCCATCTGGGCCAGCTTGCCCGTCAGGGTAGAATCTTGTCCGCCGCTGATACCGAGTATTAACGCCTTCAGGCCGCTGTGGCGCGTTAAATACGCTTTGAGGAAATCCACGCTGGTACGAATTTCCTGCTGCGGATCGATAGTGGGTTTCACACCCAGTGCGGTAATGATTTCCTGCTGCAGTGACATCAACATCTCCTTAAGTCTTTAGCCAGCCGGCACAATACAAAGCCTGTCTTAAAGCTAACGCGCATCCCCGAAAACAACAAGCCAAAGCGGGTGATGTTTTCTTTTTGCTGGTCTGAATCCGACAAGTTTTACCTCAGCGGAGGTTTTTTTGCCAAAACGATAAAGGTCAGTATAGCCAGCATGAAGCAACCAAATATCGTCAACGTCATACTGATTACTGATGTGCCGCCCATCCCGGTTACCGGCACGGCGAGTGCGCCCAGAGTGAACATCGTCACGCCAATGACAGCCGATGCGCTACCGGCACGTTGCCCCTGACTTTGCATCGCCAGTGAGGCGGCGGTGGTGGCAATGACACCATTGCTGGCAATCGAAAAGAACAGCGCAACCAGCAGCAGCGGGAGCGGGGCGTGCGTTAACCCGGCGGCCAGCAGCGCGCTGGAGGCCACGAATGCCAGCATCAGGCCGCCTTTCAGGACGCGATATTCACCCCACAGCGGGCAGAGGCGGGCGCTGGTCTGTGAGGCAATCACTAAACCGATACCGTTGGCGGCAAAGCAAAAGCTGAACGCCTGGGGTGACAGACCGTAGATTTCCTGCAGCACGAACGGCGATGCGCCGATATAGGCGAACATGCCCGACATCATAAACCCTTGCGTCAGGCAGAAACCCATAAAGGCACGGTGGGTGATGACCTGCCCCAGCGCAGCATAAGCAGCAAAAACCGAGCCCTGACTCCGCCGATCAACGGGCAGACTTTCATGCAGTTTCCCGCGCGCCAGCAGGATGAGCAAAATGGCGATGCCGCTCAGCACAACAAAAATACCGCGCCAGTCCAGCACGGTCATCAGGGCACCGCCCAGTACGGGGGCGCCAATAGGGGCAAGGCCGTTAACCAGCATCAGCAGCGCAAAAAAGCGCGTCAGTTCATGGCCATTGTACATATCGCGCGCTACTGCCCGTGACAGCACCGCACCGCCCGCTCCCGCTAATCCCTGAAACAGACGAGCCAGTAACAGTTGATCGATAGTCTGGGCAAGGGCGCAGCCCAGCGATGCGATAAACAACAACGTCAGTGACAGGGTCAGAGGGCGCAGACGACCAAATTTGTCGCTCATGGGACCAAACAGAAGCTGACCGGCGCCCAGTCCCAGCAGGCCAGCGGTAAGGCTGAGCTGTGCCGTAGACGTTGGCGTAGCCAGGTCACTGGCTAACTGCGGCAGGGCGGGCAGATACAGATCGATGCACAACGGTCCCAGCGCAGCCAGTAATCCCAGGGTGATGGCGTAAACCAGCCGGTTGGGTGAGGAAAGCGTCATTTGGCCTCTGATGATAATGTTTAAGTGACGTTGTCACAAAAGTGCATTCAGCGCGTCTTTTGTGCCTGTAAAAACGGCACTGGCCAACACGCAATGGTGCAGTGAGCCAGCATGCCTGGTCTGTTCCGGCGCATTTTAACAAATCCCGCGAGACAGATTGAGTTTAAGTCTGTCATTAACTTGATAAAAACCGTTTTATGTTCCAGGCTTTTCACCACATGGACAAAAAATGAGGAACAACAAGATGAATAAAGTGATGGGATGTATCGCTGCAGCGCTGACGCTGGCTGCGCTCTCTGGTTGTACGACTTACGATCGTGCGGAAAGCTACGTGACTAAGCCAGTGGTTAAGGACGTCAAAAAAGGCATGACCCGCCAGCAGGTCCGTCAGATTGCTGGCCCTGCTTCAACTGAAATCACCATGGTGCATGCGCGCGGTACCTGTCAGACCTATGTGATTGGCGAGCGTGACGGTAAAGCACAGACTTACTTCGTGAGCTATAACGATATGGGTCGCGTGATGAACTACGGCTTCCAGAGCTGTGCTGAATACGATACCGATCCGCAGGTTAAGCAGTAAATTTTCGCTGACCTGAAAAAACGGCTCGCTTATGGCGAGCCGTTTTTTTATCTCTACAGTCCAGCCGGACGCGGCACTTCAACGTAGCTGCCGTTAATCTCCCGCTGATAGTAATGCCCGTCCTGCACGTAGAACCGTCGGCCATTAAAATCCAGCACCCGCATACCGCCGACGCTGCTGACATAGGTCGGAGCAGGCGGCTCAACAACCACGTACTCATCACCGTGTCGCTGATAATAACTGCCATTCAGCAAATAGTAGGTTAATCCCCCAATCAGAACCGCCGTTGCCGCCAGTGGCAGAACGTGGAAATGGTCAGGACCATGCCAGCGTGGCGCAGGACCATGCCAGCCCGGGCCGGGCCGGTACCAGTGAGGGCCGGGCCCCCAGTCGCCGGGGCGCGCAAACACTGCGCTGGGCGTAATCATCGCTAACGCGAGGAATGAAGCGATAACCGTTTTCATGTGCATTCTCCTGCTGTGACTCGCTGCAGAATTCTCCTTTTAGCGTCCAAAAACAAGCAGAAAGCGCACGTATTATTGCCCCTTTACCACGCTTAACGTTTCCTTAACGTGAATGTAAAGAGAGAGGGGAAATAAGGAGAAACAGGCAGGGAAAAGGGAGAAGACCTGGCACCGGGTGCCAGGTCAGCTGTGATTAGCTGTGCTCTAATTCATGGTGTTCGTCTTGCTCAAGAACGCGTCGGTCTGTCAGGCCCAGCCAGCGACTGGTCAGGGAACCTGCGGTCATTGCACCATTCACGTTCAACGCGGTTCTGCCCATATCGATCAACGGCTCGATCGAAATCAGCAGCGCGACCAGCGTGACGGGCAGGCCCATCGCGGGCAGCACGATTAACGCCGCGAAAGTCGCGCCACCGCCGACACCGGCAACGCCCGCTGAGCTCAACGTCACAATGCCCACCAGGGTGGCAATCCACAGCGGATCAAACGGGTTAATGCCCACTGTCGGCGCCACCATCACGGCCAGCATGGTCGGATAAAGACCGGCACAACCGTTCTGCCCGATCGTAGCGCCAAACGACGCCGAGAAACTGGCAATGGATTCCGGCACGCCCAGACGACGGGTTTGCGCTTCCACGTTCAGCGGAATGCTGGCGGCACTGGAGCGGCTGGTGAAGGCAAAGGTCAGCACGGGCCAGACTTTGCGGAAAAAGCGCATAGGGTTGATGCCATTTACGGACAGCAGCAGACCGTGTACCACAAACATAATGCCCAGGCCCAGATAGGATGCGACCACGAAGCTACCCAGCTTAATGATGTCCTGCAGGTTCGATCCGGCAACCACTTTAGTCATCAGCGCCAGCACGCCGTAAGGCGTCAGTTTCATGATCAGGCGCACCAGCTTCATCACCCATGACTGCAGCGTATCGATCGCCGTCAGGACACGCTGGCCTTTCACTTCGTCATCTTTAAGCAGGTGCAGGGCCGCCACGCCTAAAAAGGCTGCGAAGATGACGACACTGATAATCGAGGTGGGGCTGGCACCGGTTAAATCGGCAAAGGGGTTTTTCGGGATAAAGGACAGGATAAGCTGTGGCGCCGTCAGATCGGCCACTTTGCCTACATAGTTATTCTGGATGGCACTCAGACGCGCCGTTTCCTGGGCACCCTGTACCAGGCCGGTTGCATTAAGATGGAACAGCCCGGTCACGAAAACCCCGACCAGCGCCGCAATCGCGGTCGTAAACAGCAGCACGCCAATGGTCAGGAAACTGATTTTGCCCAGCGAAGAGGCGTTATGCAGGCGCGCCACCGCGCTCAGAATTGAGACAAAGACCAGCGGCATCACGATCATCTGCAACAGCTGGACATAGCCGTTACCGACCACGTTAAACCAGCCAATTGACGCTTTGACCGTATCGCTGTTACTGCCGTAAATAAACTGCAGCGCCAGGCCAAACGCGACGCCAAACACTAACCCGACCAGCACTTTTTTTGACAGACTCCAGTTGGCGCGGCTCAGGCGTGACAGCAGAAGCAGCAGCACCACAAAGGCAATAATATTAAGCGTTAAAGGGATATCCATAGAAACTCCGAATCATGCAGCATTCCCCTGGTAAGGAAAGCAAAAGTAGTTATTGTTCATACAGGTGTCCGGAAATGGTATCAGGTGAATTTAGTGCGATCTTATATCCAAATGGAATAGCTTATAACTTTGCTTGAGCGGCCAGTGGCTCAGGAGCCGGAATGCCCGGACAGGAGGCGGCTGACGCCGTTTTGCAAGGTATCAAATACCTGAGTGGGCCAGCCATTTTCGCCAAACGCAGGCATCCCTGGCGGGAACCACAGCGCGTAAGCCATCAGGCACAGGCACAGAGCGCGCTCCAGTTGATTGCCTTTTTGGCTGTTCAGAATGGGCAGACGAAAACGCCAGCGACAGGGCCAGAGCAGAGGAACGCCGGCCGGAGTGAGCATATCGGCCACAATGTGGCTCAGGTAACCCAGCGTCATGCCCTGCAGAACATCGGCGGGCACCGGCCAGCTTTTCGGCACGTTAATCTGAAACAGCCACAGGCCAGCCGCGACGGCAAGCAGGCTGTGGGTGAACCCGCGATGACCAAATGCCCGGGCAATGGGATGCGACAACCAGCGCAGGCGCTGGCCCAGCAATGACTTAGGATGATCGATGTCAGGCAGCAGGCAGGTCAGCAGGCTGGCGGGAATTAAATGCCACCAGTCCGCCTGAGCCATCACCGGGGTGAGCTCGGCCCGTTTCGCAAAAATGGCGCTGGCAACAGCAAAAAAGATATGGCCTTCGGCCGTCATGATAAACCTGGCTGCAAAAGAAACTGTCAATGCATCCAGTATAGGGATTTATCCAGTAAATGAGAACCTGTGACGCTGTAACGAAGCGTTAATTTTTAAGGGGATGCAACAGGTTACAGCGCCTTTGCGGTTAAGCCTGCAAATGCTCCCGCGTTAACTGCGTCAGGCTGCTCAGCTTCACGTCGGCGAGCGCCCAGCGGGCATCATCCTGATGGCTGGCTGCCGGAATCACAATTGATCGCATTCGTGCGGCTTTGCTTGCTACCATGCCGTTCACCGAATCTTCCAGCGCGACGCAGTGAAGCGGATCAATGCCCAGCGCCTCGGCGGCGTTGAGGTAGACCTGCGGATGCGGCTTGCTGTAGGGCAGATGTTCGGCGGAAGACAGCACATCAAAATAGTGATTCAGGTTAAACATCGCCAGTACCTGTTCCAGCATGAAGCGGGGCGATGCGGAAACCAGGCCGGTCTTCAGGCCGTGCTGTTTGCACAATGAGAGGGCGGACTCAACGCCGGGCAGAAGCGGGCGGTTTATCGCAATCAGTTCCATTGCACGGGCGATGATACGCTGTGTGACCGCTTCCTGACTCGGTCCCGACCAGGGCAACGTTTCGTACCACATGCGCACCGTCTGATCGATACGTAATCCGAGCGTATCAGGTAATTCGTGGCGTCGGGTCAAATCGATATTCAGGGTTGAGAAGATGTCCATTTCAGCCTGATCCCAGAGAGGTTCAGAATCAATCAACAATCCATCCATATCAAATAAAGCTGCAAAAACAGGGCGGTGGTAAGACATGTGTCGCTCCTTAAAAAGTTCAGGCTACCTTAGCATGAACACAGGGTTGGTGCGCAGATGAGGCGAAACGGGCGCAGACCGCTCTTTTTTTTGGGAAAATTCTGCAAGGGCAGGTAGACTGAAGCAAATGGGATTTTGGGTTCAGGAGATATCATGACCTATCAACAGGCTGGCCGCATTGCCATCCTTAAGCGTGTCGCTGGCTGGGTGATTTTTTTACTCGCGTTGCTGTCTACCATCATTTCACTGCTGAGCTTTTTGTTTAAGCACAGTGAAAAGAAACCCGGTATTGATGCCGTGATGCTGGATTTCATTCATGTCATGGTGGATATGATTCGCTTTAATACGCCGTTTCTGAATGTGTTCTGGCAAAACTCACCGGTGCCCGAGTTCAATGGACAGATGAATCTGGGCTTCTGGCTTATCTATATTTTGATTTTTGTCGGGCTGGCGCTGGAAGCGTCCGGTGCGCGCATGGGACGTCAGGTGCGCCATGTGCGGGAAGGGATTGAAGATCAGATGATTCTTGAGCAGGCAAAAGGCAGCGATGGCCGGACCCGGCAGCAGCTGGAAGAAAAGGTACGGGTCCCGCGCCACACCATTTTTCTACAGATTTTCCCGCTCTACATCCTGCCGCTGGTGATTGCCATCGCCGGTTACTTTCTGCTTTCTCTGCTCGGTTTTCTCTAAACGATCAGGCCGGTTTCACCTGACCGGCTGCCCGTGCATCGTCATCCAGCAACTGGCCCACGGCAAACTGCGCCGCGCCCAGCCAGTTGCCGCCAAACACGTTGGCCCGGTTCAGGAGATAGTAAAGCTGATAAACCGGCTGACGCTGCGAAAAGCCATCGGGTAATGGCCAGCTCTGGTGATAACCGTCAAAGATCGCCTTCGGCAGATCGGTAAACCAGCTCAGCATCGCCAGGTCGCATTCCCGGTCGCCCCAGTAACAGGCAGGATCGAAAATCCAGGGGCCAGTCTCGCTGCCCGCACAGTTAGCTGGCCACAGATCGCCGTGGAGCAGGGAAGGTTGAGGGTGATGGGACGCCAGGGTCCGTTGCACACAATCAATAATCCGTTCGGCATCGCCGTACAGAATGCCTTTCTCAGCGGCAATCTGCAGTTGCCAGCCGATTCGTTGCTCCGCAAAGAAAACTGACCAGCGCCGCAACCAGCTGTTGGGCTGTGGTGTAGAGGTCAGATTATTATCGAAATCAAGCCCGAACTGAGGTTGCTCGCTCCACTGATGCAGACGCGCCAACTGCTGGCCTAACTGGTAGGCGCTCTGCGGATCCAGGGGCTGAGGTTTGATATATTCCAGCAGCAGGAAACTGTAGTCACGATCGCTGCCAACGCCATAAACGTCCGGAACGCGGACCGTCTGGGTACGGCGCAGCAGGGCGAGTTGATCGGCTTCCCAGCTAAACAGGGACACTTTATCGCGGCTGTTGCACTTTACAAACACATCCTGCTCACCATAGCGGATGAGCCAGGCGGGATGAACATCCCCCCCGGGGAGTTCATGACGTTGGGTAATTTCGGCGTTGCCAAATTGCTCGTTTAACAGACGACTAATGGCTGACCACATCGGGTTATCCTCTTTATTCGCTGCCTGAGTTCAATTGTAACGCGGACGCACGCGATAAAAACCTGCGCGTGTGCACAGACTAGTCTGCGGCACCTGTTGCTTGGCGCAGAAAGTCGTCAAGCGTGGTCAACGTCACGTCGGGTTTCTGGCCCAGCGCGCTTTCGCCCGCGGCAAGAGCCTGCTGTTTTAGCGCGGCCTCATCCAGTGTGGTGACAATGCCAAAACTGTTGGTGCCAAGCTCATGGGCGGTGCCACTGTCATCCATTAACGTGGTAGAGAAGCCCCCTGATGTCAGAGCACCGGTCAGGTTCAGAACGTCACTGAGTCCGGCTTCCTGATAATGAAAGGTCACGACATAGCGATGTAGATCTCCACTGCTCATTTTGCACCTCGAAAGGGTTAAATATCACACAGCGTAGTACAGGGTAAAAAAACAGGCGAATAATGAAGGGGATGAGCCAACAATTCGGACTAAACTGTTTACCGTTTGTGCGGATGCTGGCAACCCGAACGTATGTAAATCTTGTAAACGAACAGATGTTATTTGGCAAAAACAACTCTATAATGCGCGCCGAACTCAGGTTAACGTCCAGCAAATACGGGACGTTACGCTAATGCATGATGTTCTGAGCGAATTCATATCTCTTTACAAAAGTTACGGTAAAGGGGATTGATCGCACCGGGAAACCCTTCAGAATCTTCGTTTTCAAAACTGTTGCACGGATCACACTTAATGAACGCCTTTAACAAGCTGTCTGCTGTTCTATTGCTCTCTGCCGGAGCGTTTTGTCACCAGGCGCTGGCCGATAACGCGGTCTTCACCGCGATGGATGACCCTTCAACGGCGAAAAAGCCTTTTGAAGGATCGGCCTCTGCAGGTTACCTGGCGCAAACCGGTAACACCACCAGCTCATCGTTGACCGCACAGACCAACATGACCTGGTATACAGAATCAATGGCCTACAGCTTGTGGGGCAATGCCGCGAATACCTCTGCAAACGATGAGCGCTCGTCCGAAACCTATAACGTAGGTGCGCGTTCGCGTTACAACATGAGCGCCTATGACTACCTGTTTGGTCAGGCAAGCTGGTTAAGTGACCGTTACAATGGTTATGACGGACGCGATGTCCTGACCGCCGGTTATGGTCGTCAGATCCTGAATGGCCCGGTGCATTCACTGCGTGCGGAATTCGGTCCTGGTGTCCGTTACGACGATTACCGTGAAGGTGGCCATAAAACGCAGGCGCTGGCTTACGGTGCGGTGAGCTACCAGTGGCAGCTGACAGATACCACCAAATTCATTCAGGGTGTTTCCGTGCTGAGCTCACTGGGTGACGATACGACAGTGAACTCTGAAACGGGCTTACAGGTAGCGATTAACGACCATTTCGCCCTGAAACTGGCGTATAACGTCACCTGGAACAACAATCCACCTGAGTCTGCGCCCGACCATACGGATACCAAAACCACGGTCATGCTGACGTACGCGATGTAATCCGCGTTAACTCTGTCTGACGGAGAAGCGGTCTGGCCTGGGGCCTGGCCGCTTTTTTTTGATCTGTCTGAGAGTTAGCGGAAAGGCATGGGTTTTGCTCACGTCTGAAAACTGCTATTATTCGTGCCGCATCAACTTCCTGGCGACATTCCGACAATGTGGGTCTGATTTCACGCCAGGTGAATCAAACTACTCAATTTTGTATGTAGGCTTTCGTGTGGCTTACCACTGCAACTAAGGACATTCTATGCCTGTAATTACGCTTCCTGATGGCAGCCAGCGCACTTATGATCGCCCTGTCAGCGTGATGGACATCGCGCTTGATATCGGCCCCGGTCTGGCCAAAGCCTGTATCGCCGGACGAGTGAACGGTGAACTGGTCGATGCGGTTGATCCCATCACCGACGACGCGTCTGTCGCCATTATTACTGCAAAAGACGAAGCGGGTCTTGAAATCATCCGTCACTCTTGCGCGCACCTGTTAGGCCATGCCATTAAGCAGCTGTGGCCCGACACGAAAATGGCTATTGGTCCGGTTATCGACAACGGTTTCTACTATGATGTCGACATCGATCGCACGCTGACCCAGGAAGATATTGAGCTGCTGGAAAAACGCATGCATCAGTTGGCTGAGACCAACTACGATGTCGTGAAGAAGAAGGTCAGCTGGCAGGAAGCGCGCGATGTCTTCGCGGCGCGGGGTGAAGTCTATAAGACCACCATCCTGGACGAGAATATCAGCCATGATGATCGCCCTGGGCTGTATCATCATGAAGAATACGTCGATATGTGCCGCGGTCCGCACGTACCGAATATGCGTTTTTGTCACCATTTCAAACTGCAGAAAATTTCAGGCGCCTACTGGCGTGGCGACAGCGACAACAAAATGTTGCAGCGCATCTACGGCACTGCCTGGGCCGATAAAAAGCAGCTGTCTGCCTATCTGCAGCGTCTGGAAGAAGCGGCGAAGCGCGACCACCGTAAGATCGGTAAACAGCTCGACCTCTACCATATGCAGGAAGAAGCGCCGGGTATGGTTTTCTGGCATAATGACGGCTGGACAATTTTCCGTGAACTGGAAGTGTTCGTCCGCAGTAAGCTGAAAGAGTACCAGTACCAGGAAGTAAAAGGTCCGTTCATGATGGACCGCGTGCTGTGGGAAAAAACCGGCCACTGGGAAAACTACAAAGATGCGATGTTTACGACCTCTTCGGAGAACCGTGAGTACTGCATCAAGCCAATGAACTGCCCGGGTCATGTGCAAATCTTTAATCAGGGGCTGAAATCCTATCGCGATTTGCCACTGCGTATGGCCGAGTTCGGAAGCTGCCACCGTAATGAACCCTCAGGTGCGTTACATGGTCTGATGCGCGTTCGTGGCTTTACTCAGGATGATGCCCACATTTTCTGTACGGAAGATCAACTGCGCGCCGAAGTGAACAGCTGTATCCGCATGGTTTACGACATGTACAGCACCTTTGGCTTTGAAAAGATCGTGGTGAAACTGTCTACCCGTCCTGAAAAGCGCATCGGTTCTGATGAAACCTGGGATCGTGCAGAAGAGGATCTGGCTGCGGCGCTCAATGAAAACAACATTGCGTTTGAATACCAGCCGGGTGAGGGCGCCTTCTACGGCCCGAAAATTGAATTTACTTTATACGATTGCCTTGACCGTGCCTGGCAGTGCGGAACAGTTCAGCTAGACTTTTCCCTGCCTAAACGTCTGGATGCCACCTACGTGGGTGAAAACAACGATCGTCAGACGCCCGTGATGATTCACCGTGCGATTCTGGGGTCGATGGAACGCTTTATCGGTATTTTGACCGAAGAGTTTGCCGGTTTCTTCCCTAGCTGGCTGGCACCAGTGCAGGCTGTCGTCATGAATATTACCGACGGCCAGGCAGAATATGTTGAGACTTTGACACGTAAATTGCAGAATGCTGGCATTCGTGTGAAAGCGGACTTGAGAAACGAGAAGATAGGCTTTAAAATCCGCGAGCACACATTACGTCGCGTCCCTTATATGTTGGTCTGTGGTGATAAAGAGGTGGAAGCTGGCAAAGTGGCCGTTCGCACCCGCCGTGGTAAAGACCTTGGGTCGATGGATGTCGATGTGTTTGTTGAGAAGCTGCAGCAAGAGATTCGCAGCCGCAATCTTCACCAATTGGAGGAATAAGGTATTAAAGGCGGAAAACGAGTACAACCTACGCGTCCGAATCGCATCAACAGTGAAATTCGCGCAACAGAAGTGCGCTTAACAGGCGTTGAAGGCGAGCAACTTGGTATTGTCAGTCTACGCGAAGCTTTGGAAAAAGCTGAGGAAGCGGGTGTAGATTTAGTTGAAATCAGCCCGAACGCCGAACCGCCGGTTTGCCGCATTATGGATTACGGCAAGTTCCTCTATGAAAAAAGCAAATCTTCTAAGGAACAGAAGAAAAAGCAAAAAGTTATTCAGGTTAAGGAAATTAAATTCCGTCCTGGAACCGATGATGGCGACTATCAGGTCAAACTACGCAACCTGATTCGCTTTCTGGAAGAAGGCGATAAAGCCAAAATCACGCTGCGTTTCCGCGGTCGTGAGATGGCGCACCAGCAGATCGGTATGGAAGTGCTTAACCGCGTCCGTAAAGACCTGTGTGATGATCTGGATTTGGCTATTGTCGAATCCTTCCCTTCGAAGATCGAAGGCCGCCAGATGATCATGGTGCTCGCACCTAAGAAGAAACAGTAGGCATTCAAGTAGCAATGACCGCGCAGCGCTTGCGTTGTGCGGTTTGTTGTTCGCCTGTCTGGGTCATGTTATCAACAATGCGAAGTGGATATTTTTTAAAATGCCAAAGATTAAAACTGTACGTGGCGCGGCTAAGCGCTTCAAGAAGACCGCTTCTGGCGGCTTCAAGCGTAAACACGCGAACCTGCGTCATATTCTGACTAAGAAATCTACCAAGCGTAAACGTCACCTGCGTCCGAAAGGCATGGTGTCTAAAGGCGATCTGGGTCTGGTTGTTGCCTGCCTGCCGTACGCATAAGTAAATTTTTTTAATTAATTCAGAATATTAAACAGGAGAGCTAAATGGCTCGTGTAAAACGTGGTGTAGTTGCTCGCGCACGTCACAAAAAAATCTTAAAACAAGCTAAAGGTTACTACGGTGCACGTTCACGTGTTTACCGCGTTGCCTTCCAGGCTGTTATCAAAGCTGGTCAGTATGCTTACCGCGACCGTCGTCAACGTAAGCGTCAGTTCCGTCAGCTGTGGATCGCGCGTATCAACGCAGCGGCGCGTCAGAACGGTATGTCTTACAGCCGTTTCATCAATGGTCTGAAAAAAGCAGCCATTGAAATTGACCGTAAAATCCTGGCCGACATCGCTGTATTCGACAAAGTGGCATTCACTGCACTGGTAGAAAAAGCGAAATCAGCTCTGGCGTAAGTCAGTTGAAAAAGGGAGCTTGCTCCCTTTTTTATTACCTGTAACCTGAGCAAAAGATTGACTTTTTCGCCTCTGCGCTTTTCAATAGTGCCGTTGAGTATCACGACAAGGTAACGCAAGCATGAATGCTGCTATTTTCCGTTTCTTTTTTTACTTTAGCGCCTGACAATCAGGGGCTTTTGCGCATAAGAAAAGAAACGAAAAATCGCGCTGAAAGCCTCCCACGTGGAGGCTTTTTTATTTTTGGCGCTGGCATATTGGACCGGCAGGTCCCAACAAGTACTAACCAGCCTGACTGGAAAAAGAGGAAAACATGTCCCAACTAGCAGAACTGGTGGCGAACGCCACGGCGGCCATCGACGGGGCGACCGATATCGCCGCCCTTGACGCGGTGCGCGTCGAATATCTGGGGAAAAAAGGGCATCTGACTTTGCAGATGACCACGTTGCGTGAGCTGCCAGCAGAAGAGCGTCCAGCAGCCGGTGCCGTGATTAACGAAGCCAAACAGCAGGTGACAGATCGTCTGAATGCCCGCAAAGAAGCGATGGAGTCGGCGGCGCTCAACGCCCGTCTGGCGGCGGAAACCATCGATGTCTCGCTGCCGGGACGCCGTATCGAAAACGGTGGGCTGCATCCGGTTACCCGCACTATCGATCGCATCGAAACCTTCTTTGGTGAACTGGGATTTGCGGTGGTGACCGGCCCGGAAATTGAAGACGATTACCATAACTTTGACGCGCTGAATATCCCCGGCCATCACCCGGCACGTGCCGATCACGACACCTTCTGGTTCGATGCCACTCGCCTGCTGCGTACGCAAACATCCGGCGTACAGATCCGCACGATGAAAAACCAGCAGCCGCCGCTGCGCATTATCGCCCCGGGCCGCGTGTACCGTAACGACTACGATCAGACGCACACGCCGATGTTCCACCAGATGGAAGGCCTGATCGTCGATAAGAACATCAACTTCACCAACCTGAAAGGCACGCTGCACGATTTCCTGAACAACTTCTTTGAGGAAGATTTACAGATCCGTTTCCGTCCGTCTTACTTCCCGTTCACCGAACCGTCTGCGGAAGTGGATGTGATGGGGAAAAACGGCAAGTGGCTGGAAGTGCTGGGCTGCGGCATGGTGCATCCTAACGTGCTGCGCAACGTCGGTATCGATCCGGAAGTCTACTCGGGCTTCGCCTTTGGTATGGGCATGGAGCGTCTGACCATGCTGCGTTACGGCGTGACCGATTTACGCGCATTCTTCGAAAATGATTTACGTTTCCTCAAACAATTTAAGTAAGGGCAGGTTATCCAATGAAATTCAGTGAACTCTGGTTACGCGAATGGGTAAATCCAGCCCTTGACAGCGCAGCGCTGTCAGAACAAATCACCATGGCGGGTCTGGAAGTGGATGGCGTTGAGCCAGTGGCTGGCGCGTTTCATGGCGTGGTGGTCGGTGAGGTCGTAGAGTGCGGTCAACACCCGAATGCCGACAAGCTGCGTGTGACCAAAATCAACACCGGGGGCGATCGTCTGCTGGACATCGTGTGCGGTGCGCCGAACTGTCGTCAGGGCCTGAAAGTAGCCGTCGCCACCGTGGGTGCCGTTCTGCCGGGCGATTTCAAAATCAAAGCCGCAAAGCTGCGCGGTGAACCCTCGGAAGGCATGCTGTGCTCGTTCTCGGAACTGGGTATTTCCGATGATCACAATGGCATTATTGAACTGCCTGCCGATGCGCCTGTGGGCACCGATATCCGTGACTATCTGCAGTTAGATGACAACACCATCGAAATCTGCGTGACGCCTAACCGCGCTGACTGTCTGGGCATCATGGGCATCGCTCGGGATGTTGCGGTCCTGAACGGCCTGCCGCTGAATGCGCCCGCCATCGAGCCGGTCACTGCCACGATTCCCGATACCTTCCCGATTCGCGTTGACGCGACCGATGCCTGTCCTCGCTATTTAGGCCGGGTGGTCAAAGGCGTGAACGTTGCCGCAGCAACGCCGCTGTGGATGAGAGAGAAACTGCGCCGCTGCGGTATTCGCTCTATCGATCCGGTCGTGGATATCACCAACTACGTGCTGCTGGAACTGGGTCAGCCGATGCACGCCTTCGATCTGGATCGTCTTGACGGCGGGATCGTGGTGCGCATGGCAGAAGAGGGCGAAGCACTCACGCTGCTGGACGGTACAGAAGCCAGACTCAGCAGCGATACGCTGGTCATTGCTGACCACCAGAAAGCGCTGGCGATGGGCGGCATTTTTGGCGGTGAGCATTCCGGCGTAAACACCGAAACGCAAAATATTTTACTGGAATGCGCCTGGTTTGAGCCGCTGGCGATTACCGGCCGTGCGCGTCGTCATGGTTTGCATACGGATGCTTCACATCGTTACGAGCGTGGTGTGGATTCGGCGCTGCAGCACAAGGCGATGGCGCGGGCGACGCAGCTGCTGCTGAGCATCTGTGGCGGCGAAGCCGGTCCGGTTATCGATCAGACGGTAGAGGCCGCGTTGCCGGTGCCAGCCACCATCACCTTACGTCGTGAGAAGCTGGATCGCTTAATCGGTCATGTGGTCAGCGATGCCCAGGTGACCGACATTCTGACCCGCCTTGGTTGTCAGGTGAGCGTAGGCAATCAGGAATGGCAGGCGGTCGCACCGACCTGGCGCTTCGATATGGCTATCGAAGAAGACCTGGTGGAAGAGATTGCGCGCATCTACGGTTACAACAATATCCCCAACGTGCCGGTGCAGGCCGGGCTGGTGATGACGAAGCACCGTGAAGCCAACCTGTCGCTGAAACGCGCGAAGATGCTGCTGGTGGATAAAGGCTATCAGGAGGCCATTACCTACAGCTTCGTGGATCCAAAAGTCCAGCAGTTGCTGCATCCCGGCGAAGAGGCATTGCTGCTGCCAAGCCCGATTTCCAGCGATATGTCCACCATGCGTCTGTCGCTGTGGACCGGTTTGCTGAGCGCCGTGGTCTATAACCAGAATCGTCAGCAGAGCCGCGTGCGCCTGTTTGAGAGCGGCCTGCGTTTTGTGCCTGATACACAGGCAGATTTAGGTATCCGTCAGGATTTGATGCTGGCCGGCGTACTGAGTGGCAATCGCTTCGAAGAGCACTGGGATCTGGCGCGCCAGGCGGTTGACTTCTATGATTTGAAAGGCGATTTAGAGTCATTACTGGATTTAACCGGTAAGCTCGACGCCATCACTTTCCGTGCAGAAGCGAATCCGGCGTTACATCCGGGACAAAGTGCGGCAATTTATTTGCATGATGAACGAATCGGATTTATCGGAGTGGTTCATCCCGAACTTGAACGTAAGCTGGATCTCAACGGTCGCACCTTAGTCTTTGAACTGCTTTGGAATAAGGTCGCAGACCGCGTCCTGCCTGATGCGCAAGAGATTTCGCGCTTCCCGGCAAACCGCCGAGATATCGCCGTTGTTGTGGCGGAAAACGTGCCCGCAGCAGATATCATCGCAGAGTGTAAGAAAGTTGGCGTAAATCAGGTAGTTGGCGTAAACTTGTTTGACGTGTACCGAGGTAAGGGTGTTTCCGAGGGCTATAAGAGCCTCGCAATCAGCCTGATTTTGCAGGATACCAGCCGGACACTCGAAGAAGAGGAGATTGCCGCGACGGTTGCCAAATGCGTTGCGGCATTAAAAGAGCGATTCCAGGCAACCTTGAGGGATTGAACCTATGGCGCTTACAAAAGCTGAGATGTCAGAATACCTGTTTGAGAAACTCGGGCTGAGCAAACGTGATGCAAAAGAGTTAGTGGAGCTGTTTTTCGAAGAGGTTCGCCGCGCTTTGGAAAATGGAGAACAGGTTAAACTGTCGGGGTTTGGTAATTTTGATCTGCGTGACAAAAACCAACGTCCGGGCAGAAACCCAAAAACGGGAGAGGATATTCCGATTACTGCACGTCGCGTAGTCACCTTCCGTCCAGGGCAGAAGCTTAAAAGTCGCGTTGAGAACGCCACACCCAAAGACAGTGACTGATCCCAGTGTTTTAAAAAGGCCGCGCAAGCGGCCTTTTTCATTTCTTTTTTTCGCAATCCTTTTACAATCAATTCCCTGTTACCCAGATCAATTCCGCTTATGTCCCAGCTTGAACAACTTGCACGGCACAGCACACGGCAAAATCAAAAATGGCTGATGGGCCTGAGTCTGCTGCTGCTGGCGCTTTTTACGGTCAGCCTGTGTGCAGGCGAGCGCTGGATAGGGCCTGCCGCCTGGTGGAGTGAGAGCGGCAGGCTGTTTGTCGGCCAGTTACGTTTACCCCGTACCGTCGCGGTGATGCTGGTGGGGGCGGCGCTGGCGTTGAGCGGGGTGATGATGCAGGCGCTGTTTACCAATCCGCTGGCCGAGCCCGGCCTGCTGGGGGTGTCCAGCGGGGCAGGCATTGGCCTGGTGGCGGGCGTGCTGTTCAGCGGCGGCGCATTATGGAGCCTCTCGCTTTCGGCGATAGCGGGCGCGTTGGTGATTACGCTGATTCTGCTGCACTTTGCCCACCGCCATTTATCCGTCAGCCGTTTGTTGCTCACCGGCGTAGCGTTGGGCATGATTTGCAGCGCGATGATGACCTGGGCGGTGTATTTCAGCAGCAGTCTCGATTTGCGCCAACTGATGTACTGGATGATGGGCGGATTCAGCGGCATCGACTGGCGTTATGGCTGGATGATGCTGGCGTTATTGCCGGTGATTCTGGCCAGCATGACGGCGGCCCGCGCGCTCAATCTGTTGGCCCTCGGTGAGACCTCCGCGCGCCAGTTGGGACTGTCTCTGGTCTGCTGGCGTAATCTGCTGGTGCTGGCCATGGGCTGGCTGGTCGGGGTAAGCGTTGCGCTGGCCGGGGCGATAGGATTTGTCGGGCTGGTCATTCCTCATCTGTTACGCCTGGTGGGATTGCACGATCATCGTGCGTTGCTGCCGGCCTCCGCGCTGGCAGGGGCCAGCGTACTGTTGGGGGCAGATATTATTGCCCGTCTGGCACTGGCCTCGGCTGAGTTGCCTGTTGGCGTGGTCACGGCCACGCTGGGTGCGCCATTGTTTATCGTTCTGTTAGTCAAATCGACACGTCAGCCTGCGCTGACAAACAAGTCTTAACCACAGGAACCCCGTATGAGCATTTATCAAACTGAACTGGTTACGCTGGATGGTGAGAAAACCACGCTGTCTGCCTGGCAGGGCAACGTCCTGCTGGTGGTGAACGTGGCCTCGAAATGTGGTTTAACGCCGCAATACGAAGCCCTGGAAAATATCCATGAAGCCTGGCATGACCAGGGCTTCAGTGTACTGGGTTTTCCGTGCAATCAGTTCCTGGAGCAGGAACCCGGCACCAGCGAAGAAATCAAGACGTTTTGCAGCACCACCTACGGTGTGACCTTCCCTCTGTTCGAAAAATGTGAGGTGAATGGTGAACATCGTCATCCGCTTTATGCGCAGCTGGTGGCCGCAAAACCGGATGCCGTTCGGCCGGAAGAAAGTGGCTTTTATGAGCGTATGGTCAGTAAAGGCCGGGCACCAAAAGCGCCAGGGGATATTTTGTGGAATTTTGAAAAATTCCTGATTGGACGTGACGGCAGCGTGATCCAGCGTTTCTCGCCCGATATGTCGCCAGAAGACCCGATTATTCTGGAAACGATTAAGGTCGCGCTGGCGAAATAGGTGTTACTCAGCCTGCAAGCGGTCGCCGTTGCCGGACGGCTGCAACCGGTGAGCGGTGCGCTTCATGCCGGGCATCTGATCCATCTGGTGGGGCCGAATGGCGCGGGCAAAAGCACCTTGTTGTCCGCGCTGGCCGGTCTGGAGCCGATAACCGGTCAGATGACTTTACAGGATAAAGCGCTGGCTGACTGGCCCGGACCGGCGCTGGCCCGGGTGCGCGGCTGGCTGCCTCAACAGCAGCTGCCACTTGGCATGATGCCGGTTTATCACTATCTTCGTTTGCATCTGGCGTCTTCAGGGCCACACAATGATGCGCGGTTAATGAGCTTACTCGCCCGGCTGCAGTTGACAGAAAAACTCTCCCGACCGCTGAATCAGCTTTCCGGGGGCGAATGGCAGCGCGTCCGGCTCTGTGCGGTCATGGCACAAATCGATCCGCAGATTAATGCGGACGGTAAACTGCTGATTCTTGACGAACCCATGACGGCGCTGGATGTGGCGCAGCAACACGCTGTCGATAATCTGATTCAGGAACTCTGTCGTGCAGGGGTTTGTGTGATTGCCAGCAGCCATGACCTTAACCACAGCCTGTGGCATGCCGATCGGGTCTGGCTGTTGCATCAGGGCGCGGTTGTGGCACAGGGCAAACCCTGTGAGGTCCTGCGCCCGGAACAGCTCACGCCACTCTACGGTATCCCTTTCCGACAACTCATCCTGGAAGGCCGTCCGCTGCTAACGGTTTTACCCTGAGACTTGCCACGTGGCGGGCTTTGCCGCTACATTTACCCCGTTATAACTGATTAAGGATGAGCTGTGATGCGCATGGGGTTGCTGTTCGTGGTGTTACTGTTGGTGGGCTGTAGCCATCGTGCACCGCCTGTCAATGGTCGCCTCTCTGACTCCATTACCGTTATCGCGCAGCTCAACGATCAACTGGGGAGCTGGCGGGGAACACCGTATCGCTATGGTGGCATGAGCCGCAAGGGCGTTGACTGCTCGGGTTTTGTCTATCTGACATTTCGGGATAAGTTTGATTTGCAGCTCCCACGCAGTACCGCCGCCCAGAGTGATATCGGCACGCGCATCAGCAAAGAGGACCTTCTGCCCGGCGACCTGGTGTTCTTCAGGACCGGCAGTGGCGAAAATGGCTTACATGTGGGCATTTACGACACGGATAACGCCTTCATCCATGCTTCAACCAGTCAGGGCGTCATTCGGTCCTCGCTGGATAATGTCTACTGGCGGAAAGTGTTTTGGCAGGCGCGACGCATATAATTTGTCAACCTAAGCCCGCCCGGTTAGTGCGGATTAATTCAGAAAATGACCGGATCTAAAAAATATTCCTAATTTGGCTTTAACCAACTCATTTTATTTATAACATTGGGAGCGGGAATCTTTTTCATACTTTACAGAATTGTCCCAAAAATTATTTGGCTTAAAGTTTATTTTCTTAAAACTAAAGCCAGTAATGGCCTAAAAATATCTATCTCATCAGTCCTTTGCTACTATTGCCAGTAAGTTTTTAATCATATACGATGCACTATCGCCACATATACTGGCTGTAAAATGAAAATTCATCTGTCGGCCGACTATGAGTCGGAAATTTGGTTTTATGCCGCCTGTTCCCAGGAAGGGCACTTAACCGCTATTGAGCTGGCTACCCAGTTCGTCCACGAAAGTGCGCCTATCACGTTGCCGCAGGATGTTCTGTTGCCGCAGCTTGATGAGACACAGCGCCTGCGCCTGCTGCAGCGGCAGGTTTCGTTACTGGAAAAGCATCAGACCTTTTTCGAAACGCACAATCTGCTGGCCTTTATGCCCACAGACGAGGGCATGGCAAGCACCCTGCTCGAAAGTGAGTTTCTGACGCGTAAAATAAAACAACTGCCCTTTTTAAGGTTGGATATCAGCGAAACGTTTCTCTCGCTCCATTTGGGAAAAAATAATCCGCTTCTCGCGGCGTTATATGGTGAGTTTAAATTGTCTCTGTCGCATTTTGGCGCGGGGAAATCGTCGACGACTGCCGTTTACGATAATCTGTTTAGCTGTATCAGGCTGGATAAACACTTTATTCAGTCGCTTGCTAAACGTGCTTCTTTTTTACCATTTATGCAAAGCATCATTGATAATTTCCGTAGCCATTGCGATCGGATGATTATTTGTGGCGTAGATGACGAAATTTTACTGGATAAAGTTAGCCATCTAAGTAATGTGCATCTGCAGGGTGCCTTGTTCCCGGTGGTGAAATCTGATGCGTTTGAGTCCTTGATCTACTCCGAGCAATTCCTGCACTCTCCCTGATATTTGCACGACTGTCGCCTGTTTAATCCCGGCTATCAACGCTACACTGTGGGTTTTATCATACGATACCCGGTGTCGTTTGGGAGTAGACATGGTCTTTGACAACAGCTGGTTTCGAGAGCTTTCGGGTACTTATACCGCCTTACATCCCACCCCGCTTGCCGGTGGCAGACTGTTATATCACAACGGTCCGCTGGCGCACGAAATGGCGCTGGAGAGCGATCTGTTTACCGGGCAGGGGCACGGTGTCTGGTACGGTGCGTCACTGTTGCCGGGTATGCAACCGCTGGCGCAGGTATACAGTGGCCACCAGTTCGGCGTCTGGGCAGGTCAGCTGGGTGACGGGCGCGGCATTCTGCTGGGTGAGCAGCGCCAGCAAGATGGCAGCCGTCTCGACTGGCATTTAAAAGGCGCAGGGCTGACGCCGTATTCGCGCATGGGCGATGGTCGTGCTGTGGTGCGCTCGACGGTGCGTGAGTTTCTGGCCTCGGAGGCGCTGCACCATCTGGGGATCCCGACCACGCGCGCGTTAACGATAGCCATCAGCGATGAGCCGGTTTACCGTGAAACCGCTGAGCGCGGTGCAATGCTGATGCGGATCGCGCCGAGTCATCTGCGCTTTGGCCATTTCGAACACTTCTTTTACAGCCAGCAGCCTGACAAGGTCAAACAGCTGGCGGAGTATGCCATTCGTCATCACTGGCCGCATCTGGCGGAGGACGCCGACCGTTATTATCTGTGGTTCGCCGATATCGTCCTGCGCACAGCACGCCTGATTGCGCAGTGGCAGAGCGTGGGCTTTGCGCATGGTGTGATGAATACCGACAACATGTCGATCCTTGGCCTGACGCTGGATTACGGCCCTTACGGTTTTCTGGATGACTATCAGCCGGACTTTATCTGTAATCACAGCGATTACCAGGGGCGCTACAGCTTCGAGAATCAGCCGATGATCGGTCTGTGGAACCTTAATCGTCTGGCGCATGCCCTGTCAGGATTACTCAGTACAGAGCAGCTAAAGCAGGCGCTGAGCGGTTATGAAAACGAACTGATGCGCGTCTGGGGCCAGCGGATGCGGGCGAAACTGGGCTTTCTGACCGAAGAGGCAGGGGATAACGCGATTCTGACCGATCTGCTCAGCTTAATGAGTCAGGAACGGCGCGATTATACGCTGACGTTCCGCCTGCTCAGTGAAACGCAGCAGTCAGAACAGCGATCGCCGTTACGGGATGAATTTATCGATCGCGCTGCCTTTGATCGCTGGTATCAGGATTACCGCACCCGTTTGTTGCAGGAGCAGGTCAGCGATGCGACGCGCCAACAGGTGATGAAAGCGGCCAATCCGGCGCTGGTATTGCGAAATTATCTGGCACAGCAGGCGATCGAGGCGGCGGAGCAGGGTGAGAGCGGGGCGCTGGCCCGTTTACATCAGGCGCTTCAGCAGCCCTTCAGTGACGCGACGGCCGCTGAGTATCGTCAACGGCCGCCGGACTGGGGCAAATCACTGGAAGTCAGTTGTTCCAGCTAAGTTATAAACGGTGAGTAACTGCCTCAGCTAACAGGGCCAGTACAGCTTCGCTGTCTTGCCAGTTGAGGCAGGGATCGGTGATGGACTGACCGTACGTCAGGGGCTCACCGCTCACCACTTTCTGATTGCCTTCTTCGATAAAACTTTCGATCATCACGCCCGCTACCGCGCGTGAACCTCCTTTGATCTGTTCAGCCACATCAGCAGCAACGTCGCGCTGACGACGATGCTGTTTCAGGCAGTTGCCGTGGCTGAAATCAATCACCAGCTGTGGCGCTAAGCCGAATTCATTCAGGCAGGCAGTCGCCTCGGCGACATCGGCGGCATGATAATTGGGCTGTTTACCGCCACGTAAAATCACATGGCCGTGCGGGTTGCCGCTGGTCTGGTAAATGGTCATTTGCCCCTGTTTATCCGGCGACAGGAACATATGGCTGGTTCGGGCAGCGCGAATGGCATCCACAGCAATACGCACATTGCCATCGGTGCCGTTTTTGAAGCCGACAGGACAGGAGAGCGCAGAGGCCATTTCACGATGGATCTGGCTTTCAGTGGTGCGGGCTCCAATGGCCCCCCAGCTGATCAGATCGGCAATAAACTGCCCGATCACCATATCCAGAAATTCCGTTGCTGTGGGTAAGCCGAGTGCGTTGATATCAATCAGTAGTTTACGGGCAATGCCGATGCCGCGGTTCACATCAAAGCTACCGTCCAGATCCGGATCGGAGATCAGGCCTTTCCAGCCGACCACCGTACGTGGCTTTTCAAAATAGGCCCGCATCACGATTTCCAGCCGGTCCTGATACTGCTCGCGCAGCGCATTTAAACGCCGGGCATAGTCTAAAGCCGCCACCGGGTCATGCAGGGAGCAGGGACCAATCACAACCAGCAGACGGGGATCGTCGCCCGTGAGGATGCGCGCAATGCGCTTGCGTGCTGCGGTGATATTATCGGCCATGGCGGAGGAAAGCGGATATTCAGCTGCCAGACTGGCAGGAGAGATCAGGCTGCCAATGCGCGCCGTGCGCAGTTCGTCAGTTTTATTCATGGTGTTCTCTAAATGTGTTCTTCGCAGCGGTGGAATACCGGGAAGTGATGAGGGTCACAATAAACCATTAGATTGTGAATTCAAGCACCAACGTGACAATGACAGGCAAAATTACGGCAGCGCCACGTTACAGGGCGCTGCCGGCGGCGAATCAGTACATGCGGCGCGTCAGGCCCATAATATCGAGGATCTTGGTGGCGATCTCTTCCACGGAATAGTTGGTACTGTTGAGATAGCGAATCTGGTGGGTACGGAACAGCGCTTCCACTTCGCCCACCTCCAGTCGACACTGACGCAGGGAAGCATAGCGGGTATTTTCCGCGCGTTCCTGACGTATGGCCGCCAGGCGTTCCGGGTCAATTGTCAGACCAAACAGTTTATGCTGATGCTGGCGCAGAGCGGGCGGCAGTTTCAGGTTATCCATGTCATCGGCAATAAACGGATAGTTCGCGGCACGAATACCAAACTGCATCGCCAGATAGAGGCTGGTGGGGGTTTTACCACAACGGGAAACGCCTAACAGAATGACCTGCGCGTCTTCCAGGCCGCGCAGTGAAATGCCGTCATCATGTGCCAGGGTGTAATCGATCGCCGCAATACGCGCATCGTATTTGCCCAGATTGCTGGCATCCAGTCCGTGCGTTCGGTGTGCGACCGGAGCCGGTGCGAGACCAAGCTCCTGCTGAAGCGGAGCGACCAGCGCCTGAACAATGTCCTGACAAAACCCGTCACTTTGCAGAATGATGTCGCGCACTTCCGGCGTGACGATAGAAAAAAAGACCAGTGGACGCACGCCGCTTTGCTGAAAAAGGGCATTGATCTGCGCTTTAACCGCCTGCGCGCGCTGAACATTCTCAACGAACGGCAGGGTGACACTGTTGGTGTTTACGGGAAACTGCGATAGCACAGCGTGGCCTAACACTTCGGCGGTAATCGCAGTGCCGTCGGAGATATAAAAAACGCTTCTGTCGGTGGTCATGGAGCATGCCTCGTGCAAGGAAGTCGTGAAAAGACGGAGCAGGGTTAAGTTCAGGCGCGCGAATCCCAGCGGGGGCATGTGAAGTCTGGCTTAACCATTTGTCGTACAGTTTTAGCATAACCGACAGAAAGTATTCCTTTTCTCCGCCACAGATTTGCCATGAAAATCGCGCCTGAAGCTGCCTTTTCCACCCGCCTTGTTGCGCAACAAAAACGACGCTTTAGAGGACCCTGAAATGAAAAATACTTTTAAATTAGTGGGTTGTGATAAAAATAATCCTTTGCGCAACGTCTTAAAAAAGCGGGTTATAGTCTGAAACTGCCGTGCAGAATCTGCTTTAACGATTCAACAGATCGTGTTTGCCAAAACGTTATGCCAGGCTGATTGTGTTAATAGCAGGATTTTCCATGTGCCCATTCATTAATAAAGGATCAGTTCAATGTCCAATAAAGGCGAACAGCCGTTAGTACTCTGGTACAACCAGCTTGGCATGCATGATGTTGATCGGGTAGGAGGCAAAAATGCGTCTCTGGGTGAGATGATTACCAATTTATCCTCTCTGGGGGTTTCGGTACCCAATGGTTTCGCGACCACCTCCTGGGCCTTTAATCAGTTTCTTGAGCAGAGCGGTCTGAACCAGCGTATTTATGCATTGCTGGATGACACCAATATTGATGATGTTGATCAACTGGCGAAAGCAGGTAAGCAGATTCGTCAGTGGGTCGTCGAAACGCCCTTCCAGCCTGAACTTGAAGCCGCCATTTTGTCGGCCTACGAACAGCTCTCAGCAGACGATGCCGAGGCCTCTTTTGCCGTACGCTCCTCGGCCACCGCAGAAGATATGCCCGATGCTTCATTTGCCGGACAACAGGAAACCTTTCTGAACGTGCAGGGCATCGAAGCTGTGATGGTAGCGGTGAAACATGTTTACGCATCCCTGTTTAACGATCGTGCCATCTCTTACCGTGTTCATCAGGGCTACGATCACCGGGGTGTTGCCCTGTCGGCAGGCATACAGCGTATGGTCCGTTCCGATCTGGCCGCATCAGGCGTGATGTTTACCATTGATACGGAATCTGGCTTTGATCAGGTGGTGTTTATCACGGCGGCGCTGGGTCTGGGCGAAATGGTGGTGCAGGGCGCTGTCAACCCGGATGAGTTTTACGTGCATAAACCCACACTGGCCGCGAAGCGTCCGGCAATCGTGCGCCGCAACATGGGCTCGAAAAAAGTGCGGATGGTGTATGCCGATTCACGTGAGCACGGCGAGCAGGTGCGAATCGAGGATGTGCCGGAAACGGAACGCGACCGCTTCTGCCTGAACGACAGCGAAGTTCAGGCGCTGGCACAGCAGGCGGTACTGATCGAGCAGCACTATAAGCGCCCGATGGATATTGAGTGGGCAAAAGACGGGCATACCGGCAAGCTGTTCATCGTGCAGGCGCGACCGGAAACCGTGCGCTCAAATGGTCAGGTGATGGAGCGTTACACCCTGCAAGGCCAGGGAAATGTGGTCATTGAAGGCCGTGCAATTGGCCATCGCATTGGTGCCGGGCCGGTTAAGGTGATTCATGACATCAGCGAAATGAACCGTATCGAAAAAGGTGACGTGCTGGTGACTGATATGACCGATCCTGACTGGGAACCGATCATGAAAAAGGCCTCCGCTATTGTCACCAATCGCGGGGGGCGTACCTGTCATGCCGCGATTATAGCGCGTGAATTGGGGATTCCGGCGGTGGTCGGGTGCGGCGATGCCACCGAGCGCCTGAAAGAAGGTCATACCGTGACCGTGTCCTGTGCGGAAGGGGATACCGGCTATGTTTACGACGAACTGCTCGATTTTGACGTGACCAGTTCGCAGGTCGATACCATGCCGGACCTGCCGCTGAAGGTGATGATGAACGTGGGTAACCCGGATCGCGCCTTTGATTTTGCCTGCTTACCCAATGAAGGGGTTGGGCTGGCGCGCCTGGAGTTCATCATCAACCGCATGATCGGTGTGCATCCTAAAGCGCTGCTTGAGTTTGACCAACAACCGCCGGCGTTGCAGCAACACATCCGTCAGCTGATGAAAGGCTTTGACGATCCCGTCGAGTTCTACATTGCGCGCCTGACTGAAGGTATCGCGACCCTTGGCGCGGCATTCGCACCCAAACGGGTGATTGTGCGATTGTCCGACTTCAAAACCAATGAATACGCCAATCTGGTCGGCGGAGAACGGTACGAACCGGAAGAAGAGAACCCCATGCTGGGCTTCCGCGGCGCTGGCCGTTACGTGTCAGAAAGCTTCCGCGACTGTTTTGCGCTTGAGTGTGAAGCGGTGAAGCGGGTGCGAAATGACATGGGACTGACCAATGTCGAGATCATGGTGCCGTTTGTACGTACGGTGGACCAGGCGCAGGCGGTGGTCGAAGAGTTAGGTCGCCAGGGCCTGAAGCGGGGTGAGAACGGACTGAAGGTCATTATGATGTGTGAAATCCCGTCAAATGCTCTGCTGGCGGAGCAGTTTTTACAGCACTTTGACGGCTTCTCCATTGGCTCGAACGACATGACGCAACTGGCGCTGGGGCTCGATCGTGATTCCGGCGTCGTGTCTGCCCTGTTTGATGAACGCAATGAGGCGGTGAAAGCCTTACTGTCCATGGCGATCAAGGCGGCGAAAAAACAGGGTAAATACGTCGGTATCTGTGGACAAGGGCCTTCGGATCATCAGGATTTTGCGGCCTGGTTGATGGAGCAAGGCATCGACAGTTTGTCACTCAACCCGGATACCGTCGTGGAAACGTGGCTGAGCCTGGCGGCCCTGAATAAATCTGCCTGACGCGACGTTTACACTGTTACTTTAAGGCCAGTGCAAGCTGGCTTTTTTATTCCCGGCGGAAAAGCAGACGGGTTGATCAGTGCTGACCCGATCCGGTTGTCGAGATATCACTTGCGCGGAAAGCGTATAAGGGGCGAGGTTGCTCTTCGGCCTGTTCATACAACCTGACCGGTGAAAAAGGGGCGCAACCCCTTTTCGACAGGCAAAAAAAAAGCCCATCACAGTGGATGGGCAAAGACTACACACAGCAATTCTTTACGCTACTCAGGGGAAATAAGGGTGTTTAGAAATCAGTGAGTTGATTTCAAACTTGTTAAATATGTTATTCATACCGCTTGCTGGCGTCTTTAAGAATCCTCTTATTAGTTTAAAGGAAATAATATTTTGACCATCATTAAGAGCGTTGAGGAGAGTTATTATGTATGAAAAATAATCATTTCAGGCCGAAAAATGGGCTTAAAGCGCTAAATATGCGTTTTATCTTAAAAACTACTAATGGAAAAAAGGCTGGTGATATCTTAATCAGCCAGCCTACTTAACCACTACTAATCATATGAAATGCAGAACAGGGCCTATTGATCCGTCTTTTCGTCCAGGGTTTTGAGCGGATCGACCGGTGGTCTGGGCACTTCATTCATCCAGACGGACACCAGGCGATAGGAGACGGCCAGCACGACGGGGCCGATAAACAGTCCGATCATGCCAAATGCGATGAGTCCGCCAATGACACCGGATAAAATCAGAATCAGCGGCAGGTCGGCACCCATACGAATCAGCACGGGACGCAAAATATTGTCCAGTGTTCCGACGACGCAGCTCCACACCAGCAGCACCGTGCCCCAGGTCGTATCGCCGCTCCAGTAGAGATAAACGATGGCGGGCACCAGCACCAGCAGGGGACCAATCTGGACCAGACAGCAGAGGATCATCAGGACGGTCAGCAAGGTCGCATAAGGAATGCCGGAGATGGCCAGCCCGATACCGCCCAGCACGCCCTGTACCAGCGCAGTCACCACCACGCCCAGCGCCACCGCGCGTACGGCTTGCCCGGCCAGCAAAACGGCGGCATCACCGCGACGGCCCGCCATGCGCACAGCGAAATGGCGAATTCCCAGCGCCGCCTGTTCACCGCGCCAGTAGAGCAGCACGCTAAACAGCAGCATCACGGCCAGATGAATCATAAACCGGCCAAAGTGTCCGGCCTGCGCAACAAAGAAGCCTGTTGTACGACCGACGTAAGGCTGAAGCTTGGCCATGATGGCCGCACCGCCGCCGGCCACCAGTTTCTGGTAGCTGGCATACAGTTTTTCCCCGACCACAGGAATGTCATTCAGCCAGCTCAGCGTCGGCAGCATATGGCCCTGCGTCGCCCAGGCAATTACCGGAGCACTGTTATCAATCAGGCTGTTCACCAGCAGGGCAACCGGAATAATAAACAGCAACAGAAGCAGAATGGTCATCACAATGACGGCCAGAGAACGCCGGCCCCAGAGCAGTCGCTGAATTCTCAGCATCAACGGCCAGGTTGCAATCACTACCATGCTGGCCCAGGCGAAGCCGAGGATAAAAGGTTGCACCACCCATAAGCAGGCGGCAATCAACAGCAAAATGAATATCAGAGTGAACAACATTTGGGGAAGGTCTATCTGCCGTTCCAGGCTTTTCATCTTAAGCATTACCTCTTTGAGATCCGTCAACGCAGGGGATGACAGTGACCCGTCATCATGAGCTATTTGAGGGCGTTTAAACAGGCTTGTAAAGAAATGGTTTCAGCCTTTCCTGAAAAAACGACAGGGCTGACAGAAATGTGATAAAACAGGAGATTAACGCACGCGACAGACGCAAACCTACACAACATCGTTGGTCACAGAATCATGATCCCACAGATTTCTCAGGCACCGGGTCTTATCCAGCGGGTGCTGACATTCCTTGAAACCCTCAAAGAACAGGGCTTCACCGGCGATACCGCCACCAGTTATGCCGACAGGCTTTCTCTCTCAACCGACAACAGCATCTATCAGCTGCTGCCCGATGCGGTGCTGTTTCCGCGCTCGACGGCTGATGTCGCGCTGATTGCCCGCGTAGCGGGGGACCCGGCGTTCTCGAGTCTGGTTTTCACCCCGCGCGGTGGCGGGACCGGCACTAACGGCCAGTCACTGAATCAGGGCATTATTGTGGATATGTCCCGCTACATGAACCGTATCCTGGAGGTTAACACCGAACAGGGATGGGTGCGTGTAGAAGCGGGCGTGGTTAAAGATCAACTTAACGCGTATCTGAAACCGTTTGGTTACTTTTTCTCGCCAGAGTTGTCGACCAGTAACCGTGCTACGCTGGGCGGCATGATCAATACCGATGCCTCCGGCCAGGGATCGCTGGTGTATGGTAAAACCTCTGATCATGTTCTTGGGTTGCGGGCGGTCCTGCTGGGTGGCGATATTCTGGATACCCGGCCCATGCCCACGGCGCTGGCCGAAAGCCTGGCGCAAACGCCCACGCCAGAGGGCCGCATCTATCAGCAGGTTCTGACGCGATGTCGCGAACAGCGTGACCTGATTCTGGAAAAATTTCCCAAACTGAACCGCTTCCTGACTGGCTACGATTTGCGTCATGTCTTCAGCGACGATATGCAAACATTTGACCTGACGCGCCTGCTGTGCGGCGCAGAAGGCACGCTGGCCTTTATCAGTGAAGCCCGGCTGGACATTACGCCCCTGCCTAAAGTGCGGCGCGTGGTGAATATCAAATACGACTCCTTTGATTCTGCTTTGCGCAATGCGCCTCTGATGGTACAGGCGCAGGCTCTTTCCGTCGAAACGGTGGACTCGAAAGTGCTCAATCTGGCACGGGAGGACATCGTCTGGCACTCGGTGAAAGCGCTGATCAACGATGTTCCCGACAAAACGATGTCAGGGCTGAATATTGTGGAGTTTGCCGGGGATGACGAAGCGAAAATTGAGCAGCAACTGACGCAACTGTGCAGCCGACTTGATGCGCTGATCGCGCAGCAGGAAGGCGGCGTCATTGGCTATCAACGCTGTAACGACTTGGACAGCATCGAACGCATTTATAACATGCGTAAAAAAGCGGTGGGATTATTAGGCAATGCGAAAGGGCGGGCGAAGCCGATTCCGTTTGTTGAAGATACGGCCGTGCCGCCGGAACACCTTGCCGACTACATCGTCGAGTTCCGGGCGCTTCTTGACAGCCATGGCCTGAGTTACGGCATGTTTGGTCATGTGGACGCGGGCGTGCTCCATGTCCGGCCGGCGCTGGATATGTGCGATCCGCATCAGGAAATGATGATGAAGCAGATTTCTGATGAGGTGGTCGAACTGACCGCGCGCTATGGCGGTCTGCTGTGGGGCGAACATGGCAAGGGCTTTCGCGCGCAATACAGTCCGGCCTTCTTCGGGGACACCCTGTTCAACGAACTGCGCCGTATCAAAGCGGCGTTCGATCCCGATAACCGGCTGAACCCCGGCAAGATCTGTACGCCTTATAACAGCGATGCGGCGATGATGCAGGTGGATGCCACCAAACGCGGCAGCTATGACCGCCAGATTCCTGTACAGGTGCGTGACACCTGGCGTGGCGCGATGGAATGTAACGGTAATGGCTTGTGCTTCAATTTCGACGTGCGCAGCCCGATGTGCCCCTCGATGAAAATCACGCGCAACCGCATTCATTCACCTAAAGGGCGCGCCACCTTAACACGCGAATGGCTGCGCTTGCTGGCAGAACAGGGCGTGGATCCGGTGATGCTGGAGAAAAAACTGCCGGAGAAGACACTGTCGTTGCGGGGGCTGGTTGGCCGCATGCGGAACACCTGGTATGCGAATAAAGGGGAATATGATTTTTCGCATGAAGTGAAGGACGCCATGTCAGGCTGCCTGGCCTGTAAGGCCTGTTCAACCCAGTGCCCGATTAAAATTGACGTGCCGGCTTTCCGCTCGCGTTTTTTGCAGCTTTATCATACGCGCTATCTTCGTCCCCTGAGCGATCATCTGGTGGCCGCGGTGGAAAGCTATGCGCCCGTGATGGCAAAAGCGCCTACGGTCTTTAACTTCTTCCTTAAACAGCCCTGGGCCGCATCGTTCAGCAAAACGCACATTGGCATGGTGGATTTGCCCTTGCTTTCCTCACCTACACTCAAACAGCAGCTGAGCGGCCATCCGGCAATGCAGATGACACTGGAACAGCTTGAAGGGCTGACGGAGGCGCAGCGGGCGAAAACGGTGCTGGTGGTGCAGGATCCCTTTACCAGCTTCTATGAGGCCCGGCTGGTCAGCGACTTTATCAGGCTGATTGAGAAACTCGGCTATCAACCTGTTCTGTTGCCCTTCTCGCCAAACGGTAAGGCACAACACGTTAAAGGCTTTTTACAACGCTTTGCCCGCACGGCCAGTAAAACCGCCGATTTTCTCAATCGCGTCGCCCGGCTGGGCATGCCAATGGTCGGCATCGATCCCGCCACGGTCCTGTGTTATCGCGATGAATATCGCCAGACGCTGGGGGAGGCGCGGGGCGATTTCAATGTGCTGTTGGTGCATGAATGGTTGCAGAATGCGGTGCAGGAACGTGACGTCCAGATTGCCAGCGGCGAAGCCTGGTATCTGTTTGCGCACTGCACCGAAGTCACCGCCTTGCCTGCAACACCCGGTCAGTGGCAGGCGATTTTTTTACGTTTTGGTGCAAAGCTGGAAAACATCAACGTGGGCTGCTGTGGCATGGCGGGCACTTACGGACACGAGAGCAAAAATCTGGACAACTCGCTGGGCATTTACGCGCTCTCATGGCATCCGCAGTTGCAAAAGCTGCCGCGTCAACGCTGTCTGGCAACCGGTTTTTCCTGCCGGAGCCAGGTTAAACGTGTTGAAGGCAATGGCATGCGCCATCCGCTTCAGGCTCTGCTTGAGCTGGTGTAAAAAGGCAGGAGACGTCAACCGCAGGCTGGATTAGAATATCCAGCCTGCATGTTTGACAAAGTTACTCTGGAGCACCGTCGCCTGTTCCCATTCACCTGTAATGGCCAGCTGGTGGCATAGCCGGGTCAGTGACAGTCTTGCCAGCTGGTAAGCCTGAATGCGAAACAGCCGATCCCGGTCGGGATTTTGCATTTCTACGACCAGTCGGTGATGAAGCTTACCCATGGCATGCAAATAACTCTGGTCGTCACCGTTCAGTTGGCAAAGTTCTGCCATATCCAGACAGGTATCATTGAACTGACGTAACTGCTGAACGGTACACTCAGCCCGGTCAAGTCTGGCCTGCGCCAGGTAAAAATCGACAGTGAGATCGCGAACCGAAAAACGGTATTCATCAAGTTTGTGCTGAAGCCAGGCGGAAACCGATAACGACATAACGCATCCTGATGCTGAATGATAATAATTATCATATTCAACTGAACAGCGATTGCAATTGGCAAATGAGAATTTTTTTCCGATTTATTTCACCTGTCGGTATAATCGGAAATAACAATCTGTTTACAACACAGAAAGGCGTAACCTATCAATAAAGGGTTTATCATAAAGTGATGATTTTAAAATTCACCAGTTATTAACAGGTTACGGGGCCGTGCTTCCTGCCGGTTTTGCGAATGCAAGCCTGGCTGAAGACGCTATGCTTAATAAATGCGCTGTTAAAAACAGCACCTAATGATTATCCCTGCAAAACAAGAGGTTGAAGTGATCAGTGAGATCACTACCATAGGGGGATAGCCTGAAAAGGTCCGGACTCACAAGAGGTAGCAACATGTCATCCGTGAATGCAGACTCTTTCTCACCTGACGAATATGTGTGGAAAGGGTTAACGCTGACCGAAACCGCAGCGAAACAAATTCTAAATCTGGCCGCAGAAAACCCAGAAGTCAAGGGCCTGCGTTTAGCGATTAAACAATCCGGTTGTGCCGGCTTTGGTTATGTCATGGATCTGGTGAAGCAACCAGAAGATGACGACCTGCAGTTTACCTACTACGGCGCAACATTGTTTGTACCGCTTCAGGCGATGCCATTTATCGATGGCACTGAAGTGGATTACGTCCGTGAAGGCCTGAATCAAATTTTTAAATTCAATAACCCTAAAGCTCAACACGCCTGCGGGTGCGGTGAAAGCTTTGGCGTCGAGTAAGTGAAATATGTCACGACACAGCGAAACATCTGACGATGTACAAATGTGGGAAGG
>Ga0157363_1000372_pt1 | contig 34034 bp, 16 predicted proteins | sample AttsexASBM1_FD_111477 | JGI IMG/M metagenome (GOLD analysis project Ga0157363, IMG submission 111477) | Fungus gardens microbial communities from leaf cutter ant in Ribeirão Preto, State of São Paulo, Brazil - Atta sexdens ASBM1 | ecosystem: Host-associated > Fungi > Mycelium > Unclassified ... | reverse complement strand
TGCAGCGAGGGCTCCTTGTCGAGTTCTCTTGTAATCCCCACTCTTTACTTGATAGCCCTACTGAGAGCTTTACTGCTTGTGAGATCATTTGTCCTTGAGTGACGAGTGGTTGCTACAACAAATAAGGTCTAATTTTCAAGCAATGTTATAAGTCAAATTCTAAGCTATAATTAGGAATAGCTCTCATCTTGATTTGAGTTACATTCTCTTCTACTATTAGATATGGTTTATACTTGAGAGCAAAAGTCTATAGATTTAGTCAGAGTTCAATAAGTATAGAAACTTATCAAAATCTGTTGAGTTGTAGTCTTTCCAGAATGATCTTGGCTTCAGCCTATATACTATGCCATTTATGTGTTTGGTTCCAACTTCAGAGATTGAAAGAGAGTTCAAGAGAAAAAGTTTTGATAAAGAAATGTTTTGCCTTAATACTGTAGTTTAGTATTAATAGTGACAAAGACTATGGTTGATTATCAGACTGAATATTACAGAGTATTTACCAGCCCTTAAATATGAATAAGTATCTAAAAAACTTGGAAACTCAAATAGCACTATTACTACATAGTCTAACAATTATTTACATTAAGTGAAGACAGTATCTAAGCCTAGCTCCAAGGGTAGATGTTTGATCAAATTTATTTATAGAGAGATATTGATTAAGCACAGAATTTGAAATAGGAATAATCTCTATTATATATGACTAAGTACTTATAAGTTTGATAAGCAACAAAACTACTATGAAGAATGTGTTATTTGCAAAGTTGAACTTTGATATATAATATTTATATAGATGACACTTAATATATTCTGAGCTGTATCTTGTTCCAAATTGATCAAAGTTAGCACTAAACTCTAATATCAATAATAATATACTTTTTCTTGTTATCTCAGTTTATATTTTAATATATCTGAACTTTTCTCTGTAATTGTGACCAAGATATGATATATAAGAGCAATAATAATCTCAATGCTTACCTGTGATTTCTTGACAACATTGCTCTCATCTCTTCACTCAATTCCTTGATTGCTCTAGTTGTAGCTGATGCAAGCATTAAAAATCATGTCACCATATTAATAGCTCATGTCCACATTCAAAACAAGCAAGTCATTAAGACAATTCATCATATATTTAATGTCACAACAACTGAAGCCAAACTCTTCACTATTAGATATGGCATCAATCAAGCCACAAACCTTCAAGACATTAGTAAAATCATCACTGTCACTGACTCCATCCATTTAGCAAAGAAGATCTTTAATTATTCATTGTATCCCTTTCAAATCCATATAACTGCTATATCATAACTTAGAAGATTATTCAACTCCAATTCCAATAATACCATCAAATTCTGAAAATTCCCAAGTTGTAGTAATTGGATCCTTCACAAAGCTATCAATAAGGAGACCAAAAAATTCCATCCTTTCCTGACTTTTCTATAGAAACTGTCATAGGATTTTAATAAGAAAAGAGAATGTGATAACCTTATTAACTATTGGAAAATAATTATCTAAGCATCAGATGATAAAGGGTATAACTTTCTTAAGTTACTTGACAATGAAGATAAACCACTTGAACCGACTTATTTCAAAGATAGAACATAGCTCAAGTATTTTGGCCATTCAAACTTGCTTTGTACTAGAGCCTCTAGAGCAATCATTAATTATGTGCCCATCAGGGGGTATTGGCTTAAATTCTTCCCTCATAAAGAGTTCAAGTGCCCATGTAGCAATTATTCCATTGAGTCAAGACATCATATTTTACATGAATGTAAGAGATTCAACAACTATTGGAATCTGCAAAGGGATACCATAGGTTACTTTACTTTCTTCCTTATATACAACAGTAGTGTTTTCTCTTTTAGAGATAGTACTACATGATTAGCTATACTTATATAGTCTTTCCCTTTTTTCTTAGTTTTCTTTTGCATCTTTTCTCTTTCATTTTCTCTTTTTCTGTTCTCTCTCTCTGATTTTTCTTCTTCATGCTGTATCTATCTCTTTGTATATAGTCACAAAGTAGCTACCATAGTCTGCTCTCACACTTCATATAATAAATTGCTGACTTAAGAAAAATTTAAAAAAATGAAGAGGTATATGACTGCAGTCACATGATGAGTCACATTATGTGATATTATAGATCTAGAACATAGTAGAAGAAACTGGAACAATAATATTAAGAGCATAGCTACATTATGTTTGTCTTGTAGTAATAATATGATGAACTTATAGATAATACATGTAGTTTAGAGTAGGACTTGTAATAGTAGTATATATAATATAGAAATACACCAGAGACTTCTTGTCAAGTTCTCTTATGATCTCCATGAGAATCTTTGCAATATAAGAATACTTAGTGCTCTATTGACTATTTTGGTTAGTAATTGCCATAATATCTTGAGAAAGCAATGAAGGAGAAATGAGAAAGACATGAGAAAGTCTCTACTACTACATGAGATACTAACTAATAATACATAAGGAAGATGCAAGGTACAGTAATTATAAGTCAAAGATGAAACTAACCTCAATATATGTCTAGTCATAGTAAGCATAAGGCAAATATCTGTAAAACATGAGATAGAATCATTTGTAACAATTATAAGTAAATATTATTATCACAACTAATACTAGCATCAAAAATAATATTGCTATCTTTATTTTGTACTTATAGAAGAACAACAATATTATTATGAAGATATTTCATTGTACTATAGAATAATGTTATCATATACCAATTTGGTTATATCTGGTTAATCTCACAAACAATACCTCTTATTTTATATATGCTTTCAAATATTATCTAGTATAGATTAACTTTATTTATTCTATATTAATTACTCTTTAAACATTCTCATTGAACTTTCTAACAATTTCATAAAACTATATTCTAATATCTAAGAAATATCTAAACTTAGATAATTGCTTAGTCTCTATTTCCTAGATACTATCTTAGGCAGAATATATTAGTATCTAAGTCAGTAAGTTATACTGTAGATTTATATCCTGAAAATTGACTAAAATTATTAGAATTCACAAGTATAAACTTGATTATCTCTTCATTTTCTCTTTTTCTTTATAGTTTAAGCTTTTTTTTCTTTTTATTTTCTAAAAAAATACAATAAAAGTATGACATATATCACGAACAAGTCATACATGTCACAACCATAGTCACATGATTATGTAACTAAGCAGAATATTAAAATCTACTAGAAGAACTTAGTTATAACTTTAGGATAGATGAGTATAAATATATATTGTTATAAGACAAGAGTGTGGACAGACTTTGGCTAGGGTTAGGGTTAGCCGGACATAGATAGATAGTATTATTATTAGTCTACAATGGATGGAGAGCACGTGACAGAGGCTAGAACGGTCTAGAAGAAGTTAGGGTTAGGGATGATGTCAAGGAACAAGGATTCCTCATGGTATACATATGGTGTGCACATGTACAGTGGAGATTAAGAGTATGATGTTAGAGCACATGTAGGAAGCATGGTGGCCTTAAGGAAAACACATGGTGGATGAGTAATAGGATATGAGGTAGACACATTGTTGTAGCATGGACCACATTGTATTTATATAAATAGAGGAGTAATACAGTGAGGGCTCCTTGTCGAGTTCTCTTGTAATCCCCACTACTAGATAGCCAACTGAGAGCTTTGCTGAAGTAAGCAAACTACGAGTGCTGTTCCAGCGAGTGGTTGCTACAACATATATATCAGAGTTTTAAATATTAGACTTGGTTTATTTTAATTTCTTCTTTTCTATTTTCTATTTTATTTATCTGAACTTAACTAAGATATTGTTATATGATATCATATATAATAGTTATAAATATTATGCTTTATAACAGAATTATGATATCTATCACAATTATAGTTACAATATCATATAACCAAGAGAAAGTTGTAAATATTCTAGAAAAAATAATAACATGTAATATAATTATGGTATGCTGACCTTATAAATAGTATATGATCTTTAAGATAAAAGAGTTATAGTATATACACAGACCACAGTCTATAGTATATAAGATAGACTAGTTTGTACTAGAAACTTTATTGAGTTTTCTTAATAAAAGGTAGACTAGATTATAGTAGAAACTCTATTGAGTTCTCTTGTATCACTCAATATATGAGTATACTTTTGTCTTAGTACTAAGGCTTAAGTTATAACTAAAATCAGCACTCTCTTTCAGTATTGGTAGTGATGTATTTCACTATCTTTGGATAAATTGTCTCTCTTAACCTCCCTAAGTATCTTCTCTGAAATATACAACTAATGTAATAAGTAGAGATATAATATATAAGCTGAAGCCAAATGTTGTTTATTATCTGCATTCTGCATATTATGGATAATATCAGAGTTGTGGATAATAGACTTGGCTTTATTCTATTTTCCTTTATTTTATTTTTGAGTTTCTTTTCTTTTTCTTTATTTAGACTTAGGTAGAAGAAGTAATACAATGATCACATGGGTCACAAAGTGTGATGGAGGTGTGACACCTGTCACAGGGTTATCACATATGTTATAGTGATGATTACATAATTATGTAACATAGAGAAGATTATAGAAGATCCTAAAACAAATGATATTATACAGTATAACAACAATATGTTGGCCTTATGGAAAGCACAGGTACTTTAGAGTAGGTTAGTTATAGTGTGCATATAGATCATAGTCTGTAGTATATATTTACTCAAAGACTTAAGTTATAACAGATAAGTGGAATATTTCATCTATCTTCTAAGAGTCTACTACAGACCTCAGTTGCTAAGGTGTAAACCACACCTAATACATGTCTACAGAGATAGAATTGTTTGCTATCAGATGTAGTTTATCATAAGCCTTCCATAACCCTAATATCAATTGTATTTTTTGTATAGATGCTATTCATACTGTAAAAAATCTTTAATATATCATATCATTCTTTTCATTTTATTGTCTTATCAGATAGCTTTGGAATATTTTTTACACAATGTTCAGAGAATCATGTTGAATTCTGGAACTGTCTAAATTTCAAAAAAATGGCCTCTTTACTCTTATGTTGACAGGGAAACCAAATATTCAACCCTGACTCCCCAGTAAAACATCTTGGTAATTCAGCAAAAAAGATGAATGTGATATATTGATTAAGCATTGGAAGCATTTTCCAAGCTTCCAACCTTGAAATTTCCTTGAACTAACAGATATGAATGGCAATTTCTTAATCTCTTTGTACAAAGGATCATAGCTCAGACATTACAATTTATATATTACTAATATAATTGCTATATAAAGAATGACATGTGTAAGACATATGTTGTACATGTATAGGCTGTGCTAATACAATTATATAAATAGATAACACTTGAGTGACTCATTGCGAGTGCTGTGCATCATCACTTTAGTCGTGTTGATCGCAGCATGAGTATGAATAAGCAGATTCAGCAGCATTATGTGAACGTTGACCTATTGGCAGTTAAATTGGGAACCCAGAGATGTACTTCCTATGATCCTGATCTGCTGCAAGATCAGTACAGCTTGCACGACGCAAATGGTTTCCCCAAAGTTAACGAGATACATATACAGAGATCTCGGTTGCTCATTCATCTCTGTTGGGTTGGTCTGAATTCATAAAGGCATCCAATCGGCAATATTGTCTACTCGCCCTTTCTATTCTCTGTCCTTCCTCGAAGAAGAAATGGTTGGCATCGTCGACGAGGAGAGCTCATATCACGGTTCCAAATCTAATGGACTCTACTTGGATAGGAGTCGCCGAGATGCCTTGGCCGAGGTTGATAATGCCAAGTTTTCGTTCGTAGCCCTTAGAATATGATTTCTGATCACAATAATTGAATTTTTATGGTTTATCAGCTGGTTCCATGCCAGAGTCTGTATTGTTGCTGGTGTAGGCTTCTTTGCTGACGCGTAAGCATGATTATATTGGCTTGAGTTCATCTCACAGCTATCTATCTACCTTAGCTATGACATCTTCGCGATCAACATTGCCTCCGTGATTTTAGGTTATGTCTATGGAAAAGATGGCAGTCTCAGTCAAAAACAAGAGCTCGAAGTCAAAGTTGCCACTCCTGTAGGCAATTTTTTTGGCCACTTGCTTTTTGGCTGGCTGGCAGACAAAGTTGGCCGTAAAAGGATGTGTGAGTATTCCTCTCCACCTTCACAGACGCACATTACTCATGCCCTCCTTTCTTAGATGGTGTTGAGTTGATCATCATGATCGTTGCGACCTTCTCTCAGGCACTGTCAGGCCAAGCTCCTTCCGTTAATGTCATAAGTTTGCTCATTTTCTGGCGCTTTATTGTGTGTGCTTGGCTGAACTTGTTCAAATATTAAAGCTGATTGCTTGTGTTTCAGATGGGTGTCGGAATTGGTGGAGACTATCCTTTGAGTGCTGTCATTTCTTCGGAATTCGGGGCAACCAGGATCCGTGGTCGGATGATGACCGCCGTGTTTGCGAACCAGGGCTGGGGTAATTTTTGTGAGCCCTCCGCAGTCATTCGAAGAATAGCGTGTAATTTAGATTTACAGCTGCATGCATTGTTGCACTCATTATCACTGTCGGCTATAAACACGACATCAACAGGGATAATGGCAACCCCGAAATTTTCGACCCCCTCTGGCGCTTACTCATTGGTCTTGGGTGTATTCCCAGTATCATTGGCCTTTACTTTCGATTAACCATTCCTGAAACGCCCCGGTTTACTATGGACATTGAAAGGAATGTTCTGCAAGCGAGCTCCGATATCAGGGGTGCCATAGCTAGAGGTTGCTGCGGGAGCGACAAGATTTCTCCTGTACAGCGAGCTGATGTCCCTAAAGCCACATGGGCAGATTTTTCTTGCTACTTTGGAAAATGGAAAAATGGCAAAATTCTTCTCGGGACTGCGTATTCTTGGTTTGCTCTCGATGTGAGCTGAATATATATGCTGTCTCTTCTTGCGCACTGGTTGATACGTGTCCAGATTGCTTTCTATGGCCTAGGCCTTAACTCTTCGACGATCTTGCCTGACATCTTTAACTTTCGTAAAAGAACTCTTTACGGTAGACTGTACAATACCTGCCTTGCCAATCTTATTCTGTCGGTTGCAGGCTTGATCCCTGGATACTGGGCGACTTTTCTTTGCATTGATTCTTGGGGACGAAAGCCCATTCAGCTCATGGGTTTCAGCGTTCTTACTATTCTTTTCATTGTCATGGGTATGCTCACCGTTGCTTGATTCACCCTAAAATCCCAAGCCTGAATTATAATCTAGGTTTTGGATACGACAAGCTCAACGCGACTGTGCCTGCTGGGAAGGTCTTTGTGCTCCTCTATTGCCTGGCCAACTTCTTCCAGAATTTTGGTCCCAATACTACCACCTTCATTGTTCCTGGGGAAGTCTTCCCCACCCGCTATCGCTCAACAGGCCATGGTATCTCTGCTGCTTCCGGTAAACTCGGTGCTATCATCGCACAAGTTGGCTTCATTTACCTCAAGGACAAGGGTGAACCGGATAAATTCATCAAGCACGTGTAAGTTCGAACCAGCACCGGTCGAAAATGAGATTCGTGCTCATTACTTGAATTTAGTCTCCAAATTTTTGCTTTATTCATGCTAACGGGTGTTCTTTCCACACTCCTCATTCCTGAGACCAAGAATAAATCTCTCGAAGAGTTATCCAATGAGGACCAGGAATGCTTCGTTCGAAGTCCGTCAATTTTCTTACCCACTGTTACTCTCATCTGACTTGGTTTGTAGCCTCGACTGAATGATCAAGACATGCCTGTGCCTATGTAAAACTATGTCATATATCTCCTCCATGTAGTGGTAATCATTGATTCTGAAGCACTCTTTGTGAGATTAGCAAACTCGCATCGACGTTACTGAGGTTTCAGAGGCTACTCGGACTTCCCTATTTGTTCCAGGTCTTATGTTTCACTTTTTATTTCTACAGACTCTATTCGGTACCACTTTACTGTACTAAGCTGAATGTTCATACTGCAATCAGTAGTATGGCTAATATGATAACCAGTAGAAAGTTTTACTTCGAGCAACCACTACTTGTTCTACCTCGCTCACACTACTTACTATTGGTAAGTGATTTTCAGTTGTCTACACTGCACCATGCTACTGTGCATTCTGTTCTTCCAACAAGTACTGGTCAAGTACCTAAACTTTTAAGAATAATAAGATAAGTACTCTGGATTGCAAGTTACAACAGAGCTTGTTAGAAAGTTTATAAAGATCATTTGAAATAAAGAGAGACTGTCTGTGGAATAATTAATGATTGGAATAAAGAAGTTGATCTATACTGGGTATGAATGCACAAGTTAGATGTAAATTAATCATTATCTGAAACAGATAGCAGATAATCTTAGACTGGTATATGATAATATACTATACTGGCTACTATTTCATAGTATTAGGGCAACTATCAGGGTCCATGGTGTTTACACAGACTTTCACAACCTCTAGGAAGTCTTAAGTTTGTATTGACCAACTAAGAGAACAGAATGAGAACTTCTGAAGGCACCAACTATCCTAAATACTACTAGTGTGTATTCCAATCTAGTGGAACAACACTGAATGAAAGAGACTGTCATCAGTGACAATTAAGACAGGGTTATATCAGAATATTGCACAACACTCTGCAAAGAATGACTGTGAAGTATGGTGGTATTGGCTTGGGGGTATTGCAAAGTTCAGTGAGGCTGGGAGCAAAGATTTGGATACTTGTAAGATGTTAGGTGGAGTTCACACCAGAAGGCAAATGCCTATAGGATTGGCTCATAGTTATACTAGATATAAAAACACTATACAAAGTATGCAGTAACATAGGCTTTTTAAAATGATCTCAGCATCACCTTATATGCTATCCCATCTATCTACCACATGGTCACAACTTTAGAAATGAAGTGAAGTCTAAGAGGTGTGAGTGATGGAGGTGTGTCACTGAAGAACACTGAGGATAAAGTTCAACTAAAATAGCTGATTATCAGACTAGTGAAATACAATATATCTACTAGCCTTATATATAAGTACAATATAAAGGAGAAACTCAGAGGTTTTAGTAGTAAAACACTGAAAGGGGTTGAATAGTGAAACTCTACTATGAAAGACTAAGTTAGAAAGAAGTATCTCTATTATAGAAGGCCAAGTACTTATGGGGTTTGGAATGGAGTACAATACTGCCATAAGAAATGTGTTATATTACAACTTAGATCTCAAAGTGTTAAGATGAAAGAGAAATATTATCTACTAGAGATCAGGTCTTTAGGTACAGCAGTCAACTTAATGATATTGAACTCTGGATGCAGTCTTCATATTGTAGGTAGTAGACCATTAGTCCTACTTACTTCTCCACTAAATAAGGTCTGAAACATTGATAAGACAGTTTAGTAGAATAGTAAGTAGTCTAAATGTCTGTGGAGTCAAGATATACTTTATCACTGGGTTTAAAGATCAGAGCAGAAGTCTAACATCAGTTGTAGTACAGCTTCATATTTTTCTGAGACTTGCAGATAGCTGAATTTGCTTCTTTCAGTGCAGAATTCATTTGTTCTACAAATTTCATGATACCTTCTACCTTTGACTTTTACCAGTAAGGCTCAAAATCCATATAAGAGAGATAATCTTTATTTAAAAGAAACAGATGTTGCTAAGTAAAAGTATAGACATAATTTTTATGCTGGAACTCTGTTATGGTCAGAAGGCTATACTAGTTGCTTTACCTTTTGTTCATAAATAGTCAGAGATATTGGTCTAGTTCTTGGTTGACATACTCTGTTTGTCTATCTAGCTATAGATACTAAGCTATAGAGAAGGCAATCTCAATGCATAACCAATGTTCTAACTCATTGGTGAAGTAAACAACAAACTACAGTCCTTTATCCCAAACTACACAGATTGGAAGACTATATAATTTTCACATTTTGTGTAGAAAGAGCCTAGCTACACCCTTTACAGTAACAGTTATGTGCATTGGAATGAAATAGGTCTCTTAGATACTGAGCCAACCACCATTATGATCACATCAAAGTCTGTAAACTCTATAAATTTGACAATGAAGTCTACACTCATATTTTCCTATATTGTATCTGGTATTGAGAGAGAATACAGCTTACCAAGGGGTAGGCAGTTAAGTTAGTTTAGTATATGAACAGAGATTGCAAGTACTGATATACAAACCTTGATATCTGGTGCCATTAGTAGTTCAAAGAGACTAGTTTCAGGGTTTTACATCTATCTAGATATCTGACTACATTTGAATTGTAGTATAGTGCAACTACTCTTTTATAGATGTCTGCAGTATTAGAAACATATATATCTTACTGCAAAGCAACAAAAAATCTTCACTCTCACACTACTCTAGAAAGTGTAGTAACTTCACTAAAGACTGTTAGAGTTCCTTTACAGTCCTAGCTATATGTTCTTCCTGTTCACCAAGCTAATTTCCTTGTCTAATATCTTTTAAGAATACATTCTCCTCACCTTCTAAGACCACACCTTCTAATATCTGGATAGTCAGAAACTCTGGTTTAAGCAGTACTATATTCTAGTTATTCTAGGACCCAGTTCTATGATTAACTTGCTATGAAAGTGTGTTAGGCTTTCCTATAGATTTTTTGGAATAATATTATAGTATAAAGTCAAACCACACTAGGTATAGAGATCACTAGGCTTGTCTTTGGTTGAGCTTCTTAGCAATCATAAAGTACTTGAGATTCTTGTAGTCCATACAAATTTCAGCTAGGATTGTAACTTCTTCCAGAAAGTAATGCTATTTCTCCAGTGTATAAATAATTGTGAGCATTTTCTTATTGTATATCTTATAGTTGTATTCTACCAGACAAAGAAACTTGTTAAGAAGTGTGATTAGATACTACTTACTATCTTTCTTTGGGGCTTGTAAGAGTACAATCCTCATCACAAAGTTTGAGCTATCAGCTTCAATACAAAAGAAAGTAATAGTGTTTGGGAATACTAGTATAGACACTATAGTAATAGTACTCTTTAGTAAGTCAAAGACCATTTGTTATGTGGGGCTTCAAGTCCATATACTATTATTTGCTATAAATGTCAAAAAGCAGTCTAGCAATGTTAGAAAAGCCATAAATAAACCTTTCATAGAAGTTTATAAAACCAAGGGATATCTATAACTCTATATCAGTGGTTGGTATGGGCCAATCACAAACTCTGGTTATCTTAACTAAGTCTATCTCAACATTGATTCTCTGAAATAACTAGGCTCATATATTCAATATATAGCTTGTTGAATTTATACTACTTAGAGTAAGGAAATAGCTTATACTTGATCAAGATTTCTGGAACTCTGTGGACCACTTTATAGTACTCTTCCAATATTAGGATAAAGACCAAAATGTCATTCAAATATATTATTATGATATTTTTCACTATGAAATCTTGGAAAATGTTATTTATTATAGTTTGAAAGATAGAAAAGCTATTTATTATGCTAAAAATACTACTGGGGGTTTGAAAAGACTGTGGTTGGTGTGGAATACAGCCTCCTGTTTGTTATTGGGCTTGATGTGGACATTGTTAAAACTCTAGCACATATCTAGCTTAGTAAAGTACTAGATACTTTGGAGTTTTGTTATAAACTTAGAGATTAATAGTAGTAATTACTTATACTTAATGGTGATTGCATTGAGGTTCTAATATTTTTGCACCAGGTATAAGGATCCATTCTTTTTCTTGATAAAAAATACTAGTACAGCCATAAGGAACTTTGAAAGATATATTCAGCTAGTATAGAGGTTTTCTATAATGAACTTGTCCAACTTAAACTGCTTTACAGAGAATAGAGAGTATATCTTTGACAACTTGAGTTCTATACCAGAGACAAGCTTGATAGCATAATCTCATTTGTAGTAGTTCAGAAGAGTATTGAAATATTTTTGAACAACTTGAAATACTATATATACAGAAGAAAAACTGTGGCTTCATTTGGGGCTTGATTCTTATAAAAAGCTTCCGATAATTTCTTCTATTACTTAGTAGTTAACTGCCAAACATCTAATCTTACTAAACACTTATAAACTATATAGTCTGGATTCCTATATCTGAGTAGAAGTTCAGCAGAAGTTTTTAGTTACATTTACATATATGAGGATGCTAGTAGGAAGTACTAGTGGTAGCTGGAATAGAGTGGTAAATGGCAGAAAGCTGCTATCTTGAAACAGAAATAACTAAAGAATTCCATATTGTTTAGAAGTTAAAGATAAGAGCTAGAGTATTATACTTGGTTAACTGAGAGACTTCATTGGCTTGTTGGGCCTAATTTATCTATTTCATAGTACTAAACCAGACTAGAGGATCTATGTTCTCTGGTTTTCTTGCTAGTAGGGGTGCAATTTAGTTTTAGATCACAGTTCTAAGTTCACAGCAGAATTTAATAACTACTGTATAATAATTGGCATAGTATCATAGTATATATTACAATTCAAATTCCTTAGAGTTGAAATAAGCTTGGATTGGGTTATTATAAGAGAACTCAATAGATTCTTAAGTATAAACTAGTCTACCTTATATACAACAGACTGTGGTCTGTGTATACACTACTGCTATCCTATCCTAAAGTACATATGCTTTCTATAAGACCAACATATTGTTGCTATGCTGTATGATGTTATTTGTTCCAAAACCTTCTGCAATCTTCTCTATATCATCTGATTATGTGATAGTTATGATAGTGGCCTGTAATATTACACTAACTCTAACTCTAAGTCCTAAAATAAGAGATAAATGGAAACAAAAATAAAAATGAGAAGGAAAATGAGAAATAAACTAAATTCTATATATATGATCCTGATGGTATATTTAAGACCTTATATTTTATTTTGATTCTTTTTTTTATCTATTTCCTTAATTTGATTTTTTTTCTTTTTCTTCTACTTCTTGGATAATAAGAGACACATGACTGTGATTACATGATATATCACATGACATGATAATATAAGTCTAGAATATTGTAGAAAGAACTGCAAGGATAATATCAAGATATATATTTATAGTATGTTTATCTCATGGTGTATATATAGTGTACTTATAGCTGATGCATGGATATAAGACTACTTTGAAGACATTAGTGAAAAGATCTTATACTCTTAGATAATATCTTAGATCCTCTCAAGTAAACACCAGTTTAAAGGGCTATGTAGTAGCCATTGATCAAACTAGATCTTGGATAGAAGGGATCTTTAGAGATATGAGATACCACTTGAAAACAACTAGCTATAAAGTATGTGTTCACAAAAGTATTTTACTTGATTATAAACATTTAGATGTCTGAATAAGGCAAGAATATATTAGATTGGAAGCTGATAGAGTCTATAATGGTGAAGTAAGTAGGAATAGATAGCCATGAAAATAGTAAAGAAAAAATAGAATAAGCTTTTACAAGTAGGAATCATTTCTCAGATTAATATCAGATTGTAGTGAAAGAAATAACTATATGCTTACAAGACCTTTTTTTTTAAGTCGACAATTTATTACACAGGGCATAATGACAGTCTGTACCTACAGGAGGAATTATATATGAAGTGTCAATACCCTAACCTTTTTATGCAGTTATCTAACACAAAGGACTACTAAGAAATTGAATCTATAACCTCAAGTAGGTTTGAGGTAGACATAATACATATGGACAGGGGGCTCTTCTACTATGCTATCTCTCCCCTACTTACAAGACTTTAGAGAGCTTTATTATAGTTTTAGTTTCCATTTTCTATATCCATTATTTATATTTTTAGATCCATATATAAGCTATAAGTGGATGGGAGTAAAAGAGAGAATCTCTATCCAAATATTCCTACTTAAGAGAAGTTTAGACTTTATTTTATCAAGTAAGCATTATTAATATCAATTTTAGGTAAGTTTTGGAAAGTTTTAGTAGTCTAGGAAAAGCTGACAAGATAAGCATCAGTTGGTATATTCTATAAGGTTCAATTTGAGAGAGATGCTTTCAGAGTATATTACCTAGAATAGATAATATTGTTGAAGGCTCTTAAGGAGCTTTGCAATTTATTCACTAGATTTTCCAAAGGAGCTTGTTACACAGTATAAGGTTTATTGTTTAGAAATGTGTTAGCAAGGGAAAGCATTTGTAAGCAGATGTTACTTGTATATTCCTTTTAATATCCTTTCTAACATTATCCTTTCATATTCATAAGAGCCTTTTTAAGGGTTTTATATATTCTAAGTATACAATTAAAAACTAGTGTCACATAGTTCTCATTATACTCTAGTATAACTTCTTTTCTGCTTAAACCCTGTCAATGGACAATGTATCTATAAATAGGGTAGCAATATATCAGAAACTTCTTATTGAGTTCTCTTATAATTCCCACAAGACTCTTTGTGATATAAAACTACTTAGTATACTATTGACCATTTTGGTTAGTGGTTGCCACCACATATGCTAGCTTTAGATACCAGAATTTGGAACTCATCTATATAATCTTCTACAATGTAGATCTCTTGATAATATACTATTCTTTTAAGTTTGTTAATGACATCCATAGTAGTATTGATAGAAAAGAAATACTTCTGAAAGGGCTATTCAAATTTAGACCAAGTGGTGATAGAGAAAGTATCTATTGTTAGAACAACTAGGCAAAGACTGCAATGATGTAGTGGAGTTTAAAACTTTAGGAAAATTCTAAGTAATATTATCCAGCAGTACTATATATATAAGCTATCTCTAGAGAAATCCTAAGAGAATAGGATAGAGTTTTCTAGAAGTAACAGCTCTCTAAGTATCCAGAAGTCCATTCCAATCAAGTGGAATATTAGATAGAATATTTGGTAACCTAACTACAAGATGATAAATCTGTATAGTCAGAAACCTTGGTAGAATATTGCTAGATAGTAGGAGCTTATTAGTTTGATAGCTGAAGAAGGTAGGTTAATAGTCATGAGAGAATGAATGAGTATTCACAGAAGTGCTATAGAGATCAAGAGTGTCTAACAATATTATAGTAGGATATTGGTATAAAACTTGGAACAAAAAAACCAGAGTTGGCTTGGGCTTTGGCAGATATTACAAACTCAAATTCAGGCAAAGTGGAAGATTCTATTGCAAATGCTTCTCAATAACCCAGAAAGATTGCTATTAAGAAGAGATGGTTATGGAAAATTAAACTATTATTTTAATCTGTTTCTCTACCCTAAGTAACCTTCCCAATAAAGAACTTCAGTCTTTGATTCACTGAGTGATAGGGAGCCAAGTTCTTTCATCAACAATATAAACTAATTCTTTAGTCCAGCAATTTCTGAATATTTTGACATCTTGTAAGTTCTAACTGGAATTAAAGAGTATGCTCTCAAAAAAGAATTCTTTACTCTAATATCTTCACTACTCCTTTGACATCTCAGTTATCTACTTCTCTCCATCCTTAAAACAACAACAGATAGGCTAAGATATCTTTAAAATATAATATGCTCATGTTCTTAAGCTTAAGTACCCCAAAATAGAATGAATAGCCAAGAATTATCCAGAGCTTCCTAAGGATTGTAAAACAACTATTTTAAGACAACAAGCACTACCAACTTAGCAAATAAACTGAATTTGTTGATATACTATGTCAAAGCAAACGTCTGTGATAAGTAGTCTAGCTTCAAGGAGCTCAAAGCTAGTACTTGGGAGTAGTTTTTAGACAGATTAAAGCTTGAGTTTCCCAAACTCATGAGTGAAAAATCTTGTATTTGTGTTACAAACTTAAGATCTTGGAGCTAGTCAAAAGAAGGAACCTTGTATAGAGTTTATACAAGAGAACTCAATGGATTTTCTAGTATAAGATAGTATACCTTATATACTACAGAGCATGGTCTGTGTGCACACTACAACTATTTTACCCTAAAGTATATGTGTTTACTATGAGGACTACATATATAGGCTATATGGTATGATGTTATTATTCTAGAGCACTCTATAGCATATGGTTGTGTGATTATGATTGTAACTATATTACCTGACATGTGACATCACACTCCACCTCAATTTTTAGTTCCAGAATAAGAATAAAAATAAAAATAAAAATGAGAAATAAAAATGAAAAAGAAAAAGAATTAGAGTTCACTATTGTCAATTCTAACAATTAGGTTGACATAAGAGAACTCAATGAAGTTCTTAAGTATAATCTGTTTATCTTATATATATTGGGCTTATAGTCTGTGTTATACTAAACCTAGCTTATCCTAAAAAGTATGTGTTTGTCTTAAAATCAATATATATAATACATGATATGATAGTTTGTGATAGTTATGTGTGACATTATACTAATCTCTAACTTTAAGTCCAAAAATCAAATGAAATGAAAATGAAAACAAAAATGAGAAATGAAGAGAAAATAAAATAGAGTCCACTATCTTCAATTCTGACAAGTAGAGTAGAAAACTTGTATAATCTTAAGCATGTTATCCAGAAAGCAGTGAGGCTTATCAGTAGAAAGACTATTGCTCAAGCTCTGAAGCAAACCTTATAATCATGTTAAGAGAAATAAAAGCTGATCTGGACTTATAAATACTAGTCATATTCTCCAAAGAGGAGACTATCTAGAAAGTAGAATTGTTTCTTAAGATAAAGAGTCTGCAACAGGAGATAAATATATCAAAGACTATGTATGAGAAATAGTAAGGCTGAGAAAGATACAAACAAGCAGTCCAGTGTATTCTGGGAAATATGGGGATATTTTTTCAAAGTCAGAAAGTACTTTGAGAGAGTATTCAGCAAGCACACTAAGGTTTTAACCTGGTGCAAACATAGGTATACCCTTATAAGCACTTTAGAAGTGCTTTTATTACTTTGAAACCAACTACCTGTTTTTGTTCTATCCTACTAAGACTGAAGATAAAAAAAAAGGTTATATTTTTGTAGATAAATTTACAGTATAATTTGTAAATAAGAAACCAATCTCTATAGAATGGAACCTATCAAAAGAGAAATGTGTCAGATTTGTGAATGGTGGACTTGGTTTTATTTTATTTTGAATTTATTTTATTTTCCTTTATTTTATTTTGAGTCTTTTTTTTATTTGAACATAGGTAAAGAAGACAAAATGTGACATCACATGTTACAGTCACACATATGTCACAGTCATGGCATGGTCACTGTCACATATGTCACATGCTTATGTGATGCAATAGAACAATGTAGAAGGTTCTAGAAATAATAATGTCATATAGCATGGTTAATATATGTTGACCTCAAGGCAAACATATGGTCATTAGGGTAGGGCTAAAGGAGTGTAGCATGGACCATCAGTGGTTGGTATATAAGGTAGACATCTTGTACTTAGGAACTCTATCAAGTTCTCTTGTGTTATTCAATACAAGAGTATATTTTTCACTTAACTCAAAGCTTAAAGTCATAACAAAATATGTAAGGAAGTATATGCTGGCTTCAATAATAGTCATGATGTGGGATAACCCAGAGCTTGAGAACTGCAAATATTTAGACTAGCAACCAAACACAGGTTATATGGCTTTCCTTCCAGCCTAAGTTACTATTTAGAGATAGCAGGCAAGAGTAGGTAAAGAGGAGTTGCAGTTATGTTGCAGTTATGAGAGATCAAGCAGCTCTTAGGAAAGGTCTAGAGTTTGGAGGTATTACTATAGAATATAACCATGGATAAGCTATAGCCTAATACTAAGAATATAGAGTTCTAATGTTATAGACTCAAAACCTTAGAGTTGGTAATGAGAATAAACCTTGTACTGGGTTGACACAAGAGAACTCAATAAGGAGCTCCTACTAATATCTACCACTATATATACTGTTCTGTCCTGGTCCGTGCTACAACATTATATAACCGACCCTAAAGTCCATGCTCTGTCCTCATGTCCTATTACTCATCCACATGTGTTTTCCTTAAGACCACCATGCTTCCTACATGTACCCTGACGTCATACCTTTAATCTCCGCTGTACATGTGCACACCATGTATACACCATGAGGAACCCATGTCCCTTGACATCACTTCTAACCCTAACTCCATCTCTAGACTCTTCCCGATCCTTCTAAACCCTAAGTCCTTCCAGACTGCTCTAGACTCTATCACATGACTTCCAGGTCATGTGCCTATCTCCTATCCCTTTGTCCATTGTAGACTAATAAAATACTACTACAATATCTTTACTCTGTCCTAACTCTAACCCTAAAGTCTGTCCACACTCTTATCTTATAACACTAGCTAGACATTTCAGACAATTTCAGAATAAAAAGGTACCTTATAAGACAAAAGCCCTAATAAAAGAAGAGGTTAATACAGATGAAATAATGTTAAAAGAAGAGATGAGAGTGATTCTAAAGAACTCTAAGTGGTCACACATAAATTGTAAGCAGTACTAAAGAAAGTGCTAACTAGCAAATAGGAAAAGAGAGCCTTGGTAAGAGTGCTCACAAGTGGTTATCCTCTGATCCAAAATAAATAATGGTCTCAGTAACCAACCTAGAGAAACCAGAAAGGATTCAAGAGACCATTAACACAGGAAATGGAGAAACTGTGGAACTTTGAACCATTAATAATCCAGTTGTACAGTTTTTGAATAAGCTAGTATCTGAGAAATAATAATGTTAAATTTTTGTGACAGAAGAGCATAGGCAAGATGAAGCAGTCCTAGACAAAACCTATCTCAGAGTTATCTTATTGCTTAACAGGGTATACAAAAAATAAAATTTACTAGATAGTAGATTTTAGATAGTATTTATGAGCAGAGATAGTGCTGCTGCAAGTAAGATTACTTGGGATCTGTGCCAGATTTAAGAATGGTGGACTTATTCATTTTTTATATCTCTTCTATTATTTAAATCTCTCTTATTTTCATTTTTCTCTTTTTATTACTCTTCTTCTTGATTTGGATTTAGTAAAAGGGAAAACAATATAATGTTATGCATAACTGTTACAACATTCACAGTCACAGTCACAACATCATATGATACAAGAGAAGAGTGATGTTATATATAACATATCTTATAAAAAGATAACTCTTAAATGTATAACTTATAACAATTAAGGTAAGCTAGATGTAAAGTGCATACAGACTATATACTAGAGGTATATAGAGTATATAGAGTAGAAACACCTATACTAAGAACTCTACTAAGTTCTCTTATATTAACCAATACAAGGTTTCTCTTTTACTCGAAAACTTGAATACTTAGAGAAGTAACAGTATTATTACAAGTGTATATAATAGAAAAAGTATCTTATTAGATTTTGCTTAGGAGACTCTTCAATACCATAACCAAGAGTTGACTAGTCAATAACAAGTAAGGGAATCAGACTATTAACATTAACTGTCTGGATACAGGAATAGAAATAGTGCTTCTTACCTATAAGAGAGAGACTCTGCTTAGAAGAATGGATATGGCCTTAAATTTTCATTGAACCTTATAGAGTTAGCAGAATAGTTTAGAGAAGAGGTTCTCTGTATAATGGAAATAGATAAAAAAAGGAGCTGTTTATTAGAGAAGTATTACTAGTATAGGTAAACAAGCTTTTAAGAGATGAGATTTAACTGTTATATCTATAGCAGTTAATAAAAGCATTATAAAAAGAAGGCAACAAAACTCTGAAATAGTATCTTAATCAACTAGAAAATTTTCAGTATAGATCTTAGCCAGTAAATACAGTGGTTAAGATAAATCTTGGTACTCTTTCCAGTAAATTTAGGATCATCTAAAATATATATAAGAATCATTTAGAAGAAATATCAGAGTAGCTGGAGCAGCTACTTGAGTTTGTGCCAAAAGAATAGTATTCACTTGAGAGGAAAGAAAAAATAGATAAAAACCACAGTTCTGAATTCCTGTAGACAAAGGATAAAAGAGCTTATATACTGATTGATAGCATAGCTATAGTAGTACATGTACTGTAGGTAGAATAATTATTTAAGGTACTTCTAGCTATATACAAGTAAGTGTGCACCATGATTAAGTGAAAGCTTGATGCTGAAGTATGTGAGCTTTCTAACTTATTCTATAGGTTGAGATAGTTTTGTATTATATACAGATTGTATACAGTCTGGAACCACTCAATAGTATTACTATTGCCTACTTAGGACTACTCCTAGCAATAGAAGAATTGGCCATACATTTTATAGGAAGAGCCTATAATAGAATATTAGATTTGTATGTAGAATATAACAAGTGAATACTAGCAGAGCATTCATAATACTTTACTATATTTCAGACACTGTTTGGAGTACTTATATTAGTTACTTTATCTATAAAATGGATGAATTCAGTGCTGATATTCCATGAGAATGTAACTTATATACTAAAAGAGAAAATTCTAAAGTATACTTTGTCTTATATTAATAATGTATCAGTTAGAGGGCTGGAAACTTGATATGAATTAAAGAATGAAATTTATGAGACACTTGTGAGCAATCCTAGAATAAGGAAATTTGTATTTGAGCATCTAACAATAGTGAATTAAATATTACAATAAATAAAGTATGCTAGAGAAATGTTCTCAGAATCTAAGACTACTATATATAGTGATTGCATTATAATTGTAGGGTTTTATTGTTTATATCAAGGAAAGAAAACTGACTTTATATATTATAGAAAAGATTCTCAGATTGAAAGTATGCTGTAAGAAGTAATGTTATCAGTCTAATTGCAATTGTTATAAATGTCATTATAATATTACAACTCAATTAGTCAGTACATCACATAATCACATAGACAACTACCTGTGGATGTATTTTATAATTATTAGTCATTTACAATTGTTTATATTTTACTAGGTAATTTCTAGGCTATCAGAGTGATACCTAAGACTTTTAAAACCTTGTAATTGTCATCTGCACTCCAATTTAATATATGTAAAGATACTATAGATGTATGGACCTTCTTAAGTACTACATTTCAGTGCTAAAATTATATCTCTAACTTTATAGTAGTAGTAACATCTTTATATGAAGTAGTAAAAAAAGATGTGTCTTTCAAATAGGAAGTAGCTTAGGAAAAAGCATAGTAAAACTTGAAAATATTGATAAAAAGCTATTTTCACACTCAGAATTCTAAGTTCTCTGATAAGCAGTTAATATATAGTAGAGATATCATGAGCCAAAATAAGAGCTATGTAGTTTGAGACATGCTCTCAAGCAAGTAATATACCTGCTATATAGATGTTGGAACTTTATAGTAAGAACAAATACAAAGTACCTAGCAGGAATGTTAAATAACCCAGAAAAAATGTCTAATATGACTATTAACTGATAGATGGACTATATCAGAATGAATTTCTTTTTTGAGACAATTCATAAGAAAAAATATCTGAACTTAACAGACTTTCAAGAAAGAAATAATACTTTGAAGATTCTCCTCTAGAGAGGTTTGATAATAGGTCTAACAATAAGAAAGAAAATATTCTGATTCTTCTGGAAGAAGAACAAGAGGAGATGTAACTGGAACTGAAAGAGTTCTATGATAAAATCAACTTGTAAGAAGATTTCTTGTATAAAGAGCTTGAAAGAGACTTGGTTTATCAACTAGAAAAACAGACAGCAAAAAGAGAGAGGAAAAAGACATGTCTAATATCCTTTTACTGATAAGAAAGAAGAAACTTTTCTTAAGCAGTGCTGTTTGGGCAAGTAATAGAAACAAATGAATAGTTGGCTCATGAAAATCTATTAGAGTATGATAATACTTGTAGAAGCAAGCATACACATAGACTGGAGTAATCACTACTGAGAGTCAAGGAATATCTAGCAACAATGGATGAGAATATCTCATAAGCAATAACAGAAGAACAAGCACAAATTTTGAGACATGCCTTTTACTACTATATTATGGCAACTACTAACCAAGACAGTCAATAGCACACTAAGTAGTCTTATTTTATAAGAATTACAAGAAAAACTTAACAAGAAATTTCCAATATATTGATATCCTATTTATATTACAATTATATGGTTCATGCTAGCAATAAATAACCTTACCATAAAGTCCATGTACTATTTAAGAGTACACTAGGTGTATACTGTAAAGTAAACATATTGTAGACATATATCTTGACATTATCCTTTCAGTTTCTTCTCTTATATTCTAGGCCTATAATATAATGTTATATGATGCATCATGTGGTTGTGGTCATATACTTCTTTACCATATAAGAAATAAAAGAAAAAGAAAAATCAAATCAAGAAAATTAGATAAAATAAAAATAAAATATAAAAGTCTAAACATACTATGATAATACCTATAGAAGATTAGTTACAGCTACTAAAAGCTTGCCACAATGAAGTCTAAAATACTAAAAAGCTTTTATAACTGTAAAAATACTATTGTAGTAATTCTCATGGCCAGAACTAGAGAAAGACATAGTGTAATATGTGAAGATATGCAATTTATGTTAAGTTAGACAGAAAATGGCTCTCACAATCTTCCCAGTAGTATCTCATATGCTATCTCTTTTCCATGTTTTATATGCAGATATTGTTAAGAATTTAAGACTTAGGAGTTAAGTTGAAAGAATAACCTTAGATTGGGTAATCATAAAAGAACTTAATAGAGTTCCTAAGTATAATATATCTACCTTATATATACTTGGCTGATGGTCTATACTATACTAACCTAGCTTACTTTAAAAGAACATGTATTATTCTTAAGGTTAATATATGTAAAATGTTGTATAATATTATCATCCTAGAATATTCTATGTTCTTCTGTGACATGTGACAGTGACAGTGACATTATACTAAACCCTAACTATCAGAAGTACAGTATAAAGTACATATATAATACCAGCCGGATGTCAAAGCTAAGCTTGACATTGTACACTTTTAGTATAACTGGTTCAGTAGCTGGTCTATTCCTAACATAAATGTTAGTGTTAAAGATGGTAGACTCTAATTATTATTTTTTTATTATTATTTTCTTTATTTTCTATTTTAGGAACTTAGGGTTAGGGTTAGTGTGACATCACACCACCACAAACCATATATCAGTCACATAATACATTGAAAGGACATAGAAGATTTTAGAAGAATGATGTTATAAAGCATAGATAACATATGTTGATCTTAAAATAAACACATGGCAGTTTAGGATAGACTAGAAGTAGATTAGCATGGACCATGAGGTTTTAGTATATAAGGTAGACAATCTTGTACAAAGTTCTCTACTAAGTTCTCTTGTGTTAATCCAATACAAGGTTCATTCACTTGTTTCACTTTAAGAACTTGAGTTTGTAACAAGCTAGATAGCATATCTAAGTGGTTAGAAGTATTGTTATACAGCTCAAAGAAGTCTAGAGCATAGTAAATCAGATCAGTGGATGAGTTTAAATGCTAGAAAGAATCATAGAACATAGATTAGCTAAAAAATATAGAAGAGCCAGTCTTCTTATACTAGTATATAAAAAGATAGTATTCAGAAGTGAAGTATAAGCCCTTTTAATAAACAACTTAGATTAGAGTTACTTACAAGTAGAGAGAAATAAGAATAAAGAAGGAGTATAGGCTTTCTAATTTTATGTCATATACAAGTCTACCCATCTGGAAGTTACATCCCCACGGTGATATCATCTCCTAATTATGCAAGCCTGCCTTTCACAGCAGCCACCTTTCTTGCAATATATCTTATAGTAGTGCTACGACCATCCAGATATTCCATCTTCTATGGCAGAGATACTCCTATTCGACTTGGTCTTTCATGACGGAGTTACCCCTGTCAGTGTCTCAACACTGAAACCTCTACTTGGAGTAATAGGAGCTTTACCACTGAACTCCTAAGCATCTCCTATAATATCTATCTATATATAAGACTAGTAGTTACACTGTAATTCACTAGTCTGATAATCGATGAAGATCATTCTTATTGAACTCAATCTCTAGTATTCAACAGTGATATACCAATTAGCACTCACTCCCATCTCAGACTTCTTCCTATCATCTGAAGTTATGACTATACAGCAGACAGACAGCACAGCACATAAGCTGAAGCCAAGGTTGTTCCACAAGTCTGCACATCTCCAAGTCCATTTTGCAGACTTCCACCCTAGTGTGAACTGCACCTGACAGTTTATTAGACATTATTTAAGAAACAAGAAAGTCAAGTAGCTACTGCTTCTGATGAGACTTTGTATTTTTGAATTATTAGTGGTGTTATTGTACTTGTGATAAGTACACTCAAGATTGTTGATGGTCTGTAAGGTATTAGTAGAGACTTGGAACAGAATGTACTTTATTGTCTACTTACTAAAAATAAAACCAATATTACCCTGTTATAAAAAGAACAAAGTAGCATCAAACAAGACTTAAGCTATAAGAAAGTAAAAGGTTAGATTCTCATAAAAGACAGATAATAGAATGCTTACCATTATCAAGAAGGTTTAATTCTGAAATAAGCTAGAGATAAAAAATGGAAAGATAAGACTAAAAAAGTGTTTATGAGTAATCTACTAAACTAAGCTAGAATAAGAAATCAGAATAAGTAGAAGAAACTCTACGAGAATAAGAAACTCATCATAAGCAGAGAATTGTGAGGAAGGGGCAGAAAAGAGCCACCCATATCATCCACTTACTTGGAAACATAGGTGTTATGATCGATGCCTCCTGGAGACAACATGGAGAAGGGCAAAGGGTATGACGACACAATCGGCTATGCTACAAGTAGTCTCAGTCAGCGCCTCATATAGTAGGTGCTATAACCTCGCCTTATCCTCACTGTATCCTCATGTTATTCAACTCATGGACTGCATATTGCTTCACTACCAACCAGTATATATAGCATAGATACTATCTTGTATCCTTACACTTTACCACTTGAATCACATCCCTTATACTCTCTCAAGTCTTTGCCTAAGTGCAACCTGAGCTCTAGCTTAAGGTCATGATAATAGGAAGAAGCTTGAGAGTGAGAAGGCAACAGTAAATGAGAAGATATGAACAGGGGTCTGTAAATAGAGGTCTTTAGGAATGTGATTATATGGAGCTAACATGATTATCTTTATCTTATCACTACTAGATTGTTCACTGTTAAAATTACTAGTTGCTAGAGAGATAAAGTCCTTTTTAATATGGCAGTGCTAGAAATAATAAACATGAAACAAGACAAATAGTTTGGATATAAAATATAAAACCTATTTCTTGCTCTGAATGACTGTAGAAGATCAGCTAGTAAAAGCCAAAGCCTGAGAGCTAGAAAGGGTATCAGCAGAATATAATATCTCAGAAAGCTAAGAAGACTTGTTATATTGAGATAAAAATTAAAATATCTGTCTAAAAACAGCTAGAAAATGAAAGATGAAGTCATTTTCTTTCTTAAACTCCTTGTAGACATGTTTGATCTTGAAAACTTGCTTAACATAGTTAGCCTTTGCAAGAGTATTAGAATTACTATTTAAGTGCTTGAGAAAGATGTACTAAGTATAATTAGGATAAGAAACCTCATTGAGATCTTCACTAGATATTGTATAAAGTAATAGGAGAAGATTTAGAAGAAGATAAAAAATCCACTTGAGAATACTTATAGTAGACTCAGCAAGAGCATCAATAGTTGTACAAAGAAAGCTCAAAGTGGTTTTCTTTTGAGAGAGATATTGAACAATACATCTGTGAGCTTGATATAAGCATTGACAAATTCTCCTGTGGGTTCACTAGACATAAATGTAGGATTGATATAGTAAAAGAGAACTTAAGAGAGCTCTTGTGAAAAGTAGAATTGCTCATGTATGTTATGAGAGTATCATTCCTAGATTGATTGTACCAGTTGATCTATGATAGAATAGACATTTGGAAACATGTGAAAAGAAATTTTTAATAAATAAACTTCTCTCACAAGCAGAAACTACAATCTAGTTATCTAGGAAGACAACAAAAAGTTTTACATAAAAATAGCCAACTTGATAACAAATATGGAATATATCTGACTATGAGTAAAATGTGAGAATATATGTTATTGATAGATAAGCAAAGAATAGAGAAAAATATAGAGAAGTGGTAACTTGTGAATAGAAAAGAAGGGTTTATAAGCAGAAGACTGATCCAGACAGAGAAGAGGATGCTATAAAAGAAAATAAAGCTAAAAGTTTATAAGAAATAAAAACAAAGCAAAAAATATGCTTCAAAACTGAATACTTCATAACTTAAAATAGTAGAAATGAACTTAGGTTTACACAAAATATAGTAGAGAGAGACTTATAATGAAAGAGACTAAAGTACACAAGAAATAGCAAAAATGAACTTAATTGATATCAAAGATAAACTTAGCTTACACCAGAAACAGAACTTATATCACACAACATAAAAAAAACACAGAATAAGAGAGAGCTATAATTTGACATTGAATGTACAAAACAAACAATATAGAGAAAGAATACTCTCATTGTTTAGCTGATTTTACCAAAATTTTAATACTGTTATAACTTAAGTTTCAAATTAAGACAAAAAATATATTCTTATATTGAGTAATATAAGAGAACTCAATGAAGTTTCTGTTATAAACTGATCTATCTTATATACTGCAGACCATAGTTAGTATGCACACTAGAACTAACCTACTCTAAAGTCTATATACTTTCTATAAAGCTAATATACTAGTACTATACTATATAATGCTATCTGTTCTGAAAACTTCTATAATCTTTTCTATGGCATATAATTGTCAGAGTTGTGAACAATAGACTTAGTTTCATTTTATTTTTCTTTTTTTTCAGGTTTCTTTATTTTTATTTTGAATTTATTTTTCTTTATTTAAACATAGGAAAAGAAGACAAAATGTGATGTCACAGATCACAGTAACAGTCACATATGTCACACACTCATGTGACACAATGGAACAACATAGAAAGTTCTAGAAACGATAATATCATATAGTATAGTTAACATATGTCAACCTCAAGGCAAACACATGTATTGTGGCAACCACTAGATACAAAGTCCAATAATTACACAAACAAGTAAAGCTCTCAGTAGGCTATCAATGTGGGAATTACAAGAGAACTCGATAAGAAGTCTCCACTGTATTGCTATACTATTTATATAAGTTACACATGGTTTGTGCTATAAATAATTACTCCTGTCCTAATGTCCACGCATTGTCTATGAGTGCACTATGTATATACCATAAGGTAGCCATACAGTTAACATGCTCCTTGACATTATCTATTTAGACCACTCTAACCTACTCTAGTCTGTTCTAGGCTTTATGATATCATATTATGTGACATGTCGTGTGACTGCAGTGTCACATACCTCTTCATTGTCAAAAGAAAAAGAAATTCAAAAGAAAAGAAATATAAAATCAAGAAAAATAGATAAAAGAAAAAGGAAAATATTAGTTCTTACGTATATTATAACAACATGGTTATTAGGGTAGGGCTAAAGGAGTGTAGCATGGACTATCAGTAGTTGGTATATAAGGTAGACATCTTGTACTTAGGAACTCTATCAAGTTTTCTTGTGTTACTCCATATACCATAGTCATAGGTTATACAATCATTGTTATGACTTAGGTCCAAGGGTTAGGATAAAAGACCACTCTTATATGTGACTATCATGCATAATATCATATCAAATTTATTTACCTAAGTCAAAATAAAGAAAAAAGAGAAATAAAATCCAAAAATAAAATAAAACCAAATCTATTATTTACAACTCTGATAGATACAAGAGAAGGTATTGGTAGAGCAAGGAGAAAGAGGATAATCACAGTACTAGCCCAAGACTTTAGAAAAGAAGCCATCATAGTCTATAGAAGTGAGTAATATAATTTAAGACTTATAAAGTAAAGTCAAGAAAAAAACCTTGTATTAAGATTAACATAAAAGAACTCAATAGATTTTCTAGTACAATGTATCTACCTTATACATGTTAGACTGATAGTCTGTGCTACATAAGTTTTTAGCCTATTCTAAAGACTATGTGTATTATATACTGTTAACATATAATATAACATCATTCTTTTAGAATTTTCTATATTCTTCTATATATTATATGATTGTATGACTGTGAATAGTGTGACTTGATATGTGACAGTTGTGACAGTCACATATAATATTCATACTATCCTTTAACTCTAAGTCTAAAAGTAAGAAAATAAATAAAAATGAAAAATAAAATAAAAATAAATCAAGTTTATTATCTTTAACTCTCATAGTAAGAGTAGCTTTAAATGAAGAGATAAGGTAGGTATGTAACTCAAAGAGAGCTTATATAGCATCTTGAGAGAAAAGAGTTTATATATCTATCATAAAGATATAATTATAATTATATAATATAAAAGAAAGTAAAAGGCGCTAAAATGATGACATCATAATAATATGTTGAACACTTAAGCTCTAAATACTAGACAAAAGTACAACTCTTATATTGAATAATACAAGAGAACTCAATAAAGCTTCTGATATGTACTAGTTTACATTATATACTAAAAACTATAGTTTATAAGTATTACAAACTTAAGCTCAAGAGTTAAAGTGAAAGTGTAAATTATATATTAAGTACACAAGAGAACTCAATAGAGTTTCTACTACAAGATAGTATACTTTTTATACTTTAGTTTGTTAGTTTATATATATTATACTGGCTTATTCTAAAATAATAGCTAAGTTCTTCTAAAAGATTTCTTGATATTCCATTAGGTCAAATGGCTATGTGACAGTGATAGTGATATATATAACAATATGTCACACTTTTATCATGCTTTCTTATAAAAGGAAAAAATAAAACTAAACTATAAAAAAAGAAAAATCAAAGATATATTAAAAGATGACTAAGTCTACTTTGGTAAATTTTGACAGTGAGTATAAAAATCTACCCTACTCTAAAGTTTATATATTAACTATAAAGACTATAACTAAGATATTAATATTCTAATAACTTATTATATACTAAGTCTAAACCCAATAATAGCCTGTTTTCCATAGTAGTATTATCCTATATGAACATACAGTAATAGTATCATAATATACTTAAACCCTTATATTTTATTTTGATTTTATTTTTCTTTTATTTATTTTCTTTGATTTAATTTCTCTTTTTATTTTATTTTATTTTTCCTTTATTTCTTGAACAATAAAGAGTTACATGATACATCACATAATATGATGTCATAGATCTAGTATCTGAAAGAAGGGGCTAGAAGAATGATATCAAGATATATATTAATAATATGTTCATCTTATGGTATATATATTATATACTTATGAATAATACATGGATTTTAGAGTAAAGTATTTATTATTAGCATAGATCATTTATATACCATATAAATAGTGTAGGAATACAGCAGAAACTTCTTGTCAAGTTTTTTTATGATTGCCATGAGATACTTTGCTCTTAAGTTTGCTTAAGGGTCATTTTAACTAGTGGTTGCCACAACAAATAGCCTGTCTTCCATAGTGGTATTATTCTATAACTTGTTCTCTGCAAAAATATTAACCTCTGTCAAAACCTTATTAAAGATAATTTATACCTGCTAGAATTATCTGTAGGTAGATAAAAGATAAGTTGGATTAGAAGTGATACTATGTGAATAAAACAACATTGGCTTTAATAGAAGATTGTTGTGCTTAGCCTAACTCATTATGTGATCATATTTTGGAAGAGGGGATTTGGATATAAGTTATATATATATAATTGTCAAAGTCAAAGAAGATAGACTTACCTTTTTCTATTTTATTTTAATTTAATTTATTTTTATTTTTCAGGCCTAGAATTAGAGTTTAGCATGATATCATATATAACTGTCACACATTAGTCACAAGTCACAGAGAAATATCATAAAAGGATCTAAAACAACTATTGAGTTTTCTTGTATATAAGGTTTCTTTTCTCATTTTAGCACTTTAAGACTTGAATTATAATAGTGATATAGTTCTGATAAGTATTCATAACCTGAAGCCTATAACATAAAGAGCAGTAAATATTTACAATATAATTATAAGTAGGGTTAGTATAATCTAAGTTGATTATTAGACTAAGAAACTATATATAATAGCTAATGTTCTTAAATATAGAAGCATTAACCTAATAATATTCTACTACTACATGTACTCTAGGTTGTTGTTCAGAACTCCATGAGATTAATAAGGAATATAGAGTTTGATTCTTGGATTAATAAGTAATTAGAATGAAGTATAATCCACACTGGAAGAGAATAGAAAGAGTACAGATGTTAGATGGTATATAACAAACCTCATGAGTACATAGTCTTCCATGTCAGAGTTTACTTCTTTCCAACTCAGTCTTCCATAATAGAGTTCTCCTATTTAACCATTATTAGTGTCTCATCACTAAAACTATTACAAAATGAACTACTCACTTATTTGTGATATCTGAACCTTGGGTGCACTCTCAGAGGTTTAGAAGTAATTTAGAAGTTCAATAATGATGACAATGATAATTACAGATAATAAAGAATAAAGATTAATGAAAATTAATATTGTTGAGTCTGAGATGTAATTCTCAGACATAGAAGTATATATAAAATAGTAATGGTCTGTGCACAAGCTGCTTCCATCACATGATCAAAAATCATACCTAATGAGGGCTGTTATCTGTCATAGCAGATGTCAGGCTAATTTTAAAAGATAACTAATTATATCACTACATTGATATGCTTGTATCTCTATCAATACTTATTGCTTTTGAATATACCATATATCATCAGAAACAGTATGATAAGCACTTTCTAATGCAAGTTCAATCATGTAAATCCATCCAGCAGTTCATAAGATAATAGCCAATGAAACTTTTATAGTTACTGATGGCCTGATATCTCAGTTGTTTGTTGTCACTTTTGTACATTCCACATATGTACAGATAGCCATCATTTGGGACTTTCCAGTACAACTTATTTTGTGAAAATCTGTCCACTGGTTGTGGAGATACAAGCTGAATAAAGTTTGTGACAAAAATCTCTACTTAGGGCTGTACTCTAAAACCTTCAAGTTCTCCTAATAGTTTTACTTGTATATAAGAACCAGTAGATATACTGTATTCTCTAGTCTGATAATCAACAATGAATACAAATATCATTGAACAACAACTCCAGTGTTTTATAGCAATATGCCTCTTATCAGAACTCACTCCCCTTGGACTCTGATCCACTTCTGAAGTTGCAACCCTACAGCAAACAGACAGTGCAGTACATAAGTTGAAGCCAAGGTCATTCTGGTAAGTCTATAACACCATGCTCTTTGTATGGGTTTCCATACTTGATACAAACTCCAAGTATACCCCATAAACTTTTACCACCTGGTGTGAACCATGCCTGACACAAACTCTATAACATTCTCCTTGTTACATGATTATAACATGCTTGTTATAGGGCTTAGTACATTCTGTCCAGCTATTTACTTGTGAGCCATGACTATGACAAAATAGCCATACATAGGTCGATCATCGACATTCCAGTCTGCCTCCAGTTTCTTAAGCAGATCATCAAAATCCTCTCCTGAATCTATACAGCCCAATTCAATGGCCTTGGCTTTCATCCTGTTTATGGCAGCCAAAAGCAGTGTAGCCAAGGAAGGAACATTTCCGTCTTCACCTCCTTCTGCTAGCTTCTTATTCAGTGCCACCATCCAGATATCACAATGAACATCTCGAAAGCCTGCATCCCTGACAAGCTGTGGCATCTTTTGCGACAGGTCCAGATCCATTCCTACAGCGTAAAATAGTCTATTGAATAAATCCGCTTGTCTTAGGATGGCAGGAGTATTTCCACACGGTTTCATTGGAGCCATGAGCTGCATTGAACCTCCGTGTTTGAGGATGCGGTGTGTTTCACGCAAGGCAAGCGGCCATTCGGCATCTGAAAGCGCTGCATGCATCATTCGGAGTTGGACGAAGTCAAATGAAACATCCCAGCTCCATGGCAGCGAAATGACGGATGCTTGTTTGAAGAAGATGTTGGTTGGAAGGTCAGTACTGAGAGAAAATTGTGTCCAGGAAACGTCGACGCCATACAATGTCCATTGAGTATTTGGGGGTGCAGTTTTAGCCACATCGATCATCCAAATCTCTGGGGAAATTTTTTTCAACTTGTCATGCATGTCTAATGGTGTGAATAATACAACTTCCTACCAGTTCTGCAACCCAAATCCAGTATGAATGCATTCCGCGGAAGGAGCACAGACGCATCGTATATGAGTCGATGATCTTGAATGTGGTCAACGAAGTAACGATGTTGTAAATTGAGTCTATGTTAAGGAGAATAAATTATCCTTTTCCATGATATCAATATCAGTTCACCTATGCCATTCCTCGTTAGGCCTATCCCTACTGAGCATATAATAACTGTCGAGGTCCATGGCCTATGTGTTTGCCAGACCGAATCAGAGGGGTCCTCAAAATGAACAGCACAATCAAACCAATTCTCATGGTCTCAATTTACCATCCTACTAATTGAAGGCGAGTTAAACATAATCCGACAAGGCATGTGAGAAATAACATCTTGGTGTTGCATCAAGGTTTCCCAAGCTGTCTAAAATTCTTCACTGTGTCCCAAGACCTTATTCAGACCCAAAAATCAGTCTCATCATCAATGCTGGAAGATTGCTGTGGTGCCAACTTTAATCCTTGATGAGGGAAAGCTAAAACTCACCCAGCAGGACCCTTAATCTCGAACGTGTTCATCAAGTATCGTTCAATCCCTCCCACTGTCAAAATGCTAAAAATACTATTTGTCGACTTTATGCTGTCTCTTAACATTGACCTCGCCAAAATAAAAAATCAACAAAATACATGCAACATAGTTACAGGCACTATCAGATGAACTAGAGTGATCCAGATCGTTTTTTTTGTTTACATTATCATTTTTTCAGGATGCTATCAACACTCATGACGTTCTGATCATTCACACAATAGACAGTCAACCTGTCATGTATCACGGTCGAATCCCAAAGAAGATTTCTCTACCCAATATCAAGATCTGTGCTGTGAAAAAACTGAAACCTCACCAGTTTCACTACTCACCAGGAAGTCAATTCATTGTGAATTTCTCACCTTTTCCATGAAACATGGAAAAAATCTCGAAAAGGCCGGATGAGCGCAATGCCAACAGCGTTCTTATCATGATCTAGGACCCTGAATTCCAACAAATCACAGACTGACCGTGAAGCCCGTGAATTGTAGTAGCCATGTTATAGTCTCCGTTGACTTGAATATGTTTTAAAAGGGACCCTGCTTGTTGGAACAAACCTATCCCTTTTCTAAGCCTTCCCCTCGCTCCTCAGTAAACCTCGATATGGTTAGAGATACGTCGCCTGACATGGCTGCAATGGTCGGATTCTGGTGTGCAACATTGTTGTATGGTACGATTCTGTTTCTTTTTGTCATAAAATAGACCTATCCGACTTTTTCTATCAACAGGAGTAAAGTATGCTAGAACTTATCTTCACATGCAACCTACTAATAAACATAATCAAGCATTGTATTTTTTGTTGGTTGCCTCCATGTCCTTCTTAAAAGGAAATACATTTCTCCGGAAACTCAATTGTAAGCTCGTAACTTGTTTCCCCGAGTACTGTTACACTTCCTCATCTTGTTGATACAAGGTTCCTGTTTTTCACCTCAACATTGCAATTCATACTTTCCACTATGCACATCATAACTATTGTTGTACAACTGATTGAAGGCTTTGTCATGACTAGTGAGACGCCGGGTGGCTCTACCCAGTACTTCCTCGACATGGGAACGAGTGTCCATGTCGCGCAAGAGTCAGCCTATACCTTCAATGTTCGTTGCTCCTCAGCTTTTTTTCATTGAGCAGGATTCACATACGTCTCTCAAAGAGTCTGATTGGGGATGGAATTCTCGTCTGGCGTGTATATATTGTTTGGAGAAAGGATCGTCGTGTTATTGTCTTACCGGTGAGCGATACGCGTCCAAGTTTACGAGCTGCTAGGTCTAATCAGCTATCAAATTACAGGTCCTGCTTCTATTGGGAACAACCGGTGATTAGAATTTCACAACCACTTTTGTATTAATCGACCCCAGCTTGCATTTGCAGGGCCATTTTTAACCTCACTAGACTTCATGCTAGCGACATTCTCTTCCTTCCTCAAGTTAC
>Ga0157363_1000371_pt1 | contig 34085 bp, 25 predicted proteins | sample AttsexASBM1_FD_111477 | JGI IMG/M metagenome (GOLD analysis project Ga0157363, IMG submission 111477) | Fungus gardens microbial communities from leaf cutter ant in Ribeirão Preto, State of São Paulo, Brazil - Atta sexdens ASBM1 | ecosystem: Host-associated > Fungi > Mycelium > Unclassified ... | reverse complement strand
TATCTCTGGTGAAAAAACTTTTACAAAAACTATATACCATAGATTGAGACAAGATTGAGACATTTTCGAAATTATTAGTTTTTCATAGATATTCGTAATGGGACGTAGATCGGTGTTGTTTGAAAAAAACCTAGAAATTCTCCGCTCTCAAATAATACCATTCTATTTATTTCTACGTCCCATTACGAATATCTACAAAAAATAAGAATTTCTAAGATCTTATCTAAATTTATGTAGTTTTTCTATACTTTATCGTAACAATTTTTTTTCCACCAGGGATATTTCAAAATTCATTCTACAAATTTGTACATTACAGATTTAAATTATGTGAATATTATAGATTACGAATGACAAACGAATTACGAATTACGAACATTAATGCAGAATAGAAGTCGTAGCGGTTGTAGAGTCTTAAGTCATAGAAAATTAATCAACCATCATGATCGAATATGAGAAGAATAATCGACTATGATTTTCTACAACTTAAAACTTTACAACTGCTACGGCTTCTATTATTATATATTGTAGATTCCGTATTATAGAGCGTAATATTTACGAATTGTTCACACGGATAAAATTTATCTCATAGGTATATTAATTTGATGGAAAAAGTAATGAATTAAATTAAGTTCTTTAATTTCTTAAATCTCTTTTGATTAAAATATATACGTACCAGCGAATCGACCGAGCGGAATTTTGTTGATCATACTTTGTGCTTTCTGCGAATCGCTCCAACCCAATTTTCCCATTTCCGTCATCACAACTGTAGGACCGACACTATTGACTCTTATGTTGTGCGGCCCCACTTCAAGGGCCATCATCCTGAAAATATCACAAAGTGAGAAACTAACATGTTTCCAAAAAAAAGACATCTTCGATGAATTTAAAATCAACTTTTTTCGAAAATACTGGATAGTCAATACAGAGTTAAATAATAAAAGACTGAAAATAAAAATTCAGAATTGAAAAACCTTAATAGATAAAAATAAGTACATATATCATCTTATTTACATTTTATTTTAATAAAATTTTAATTAAATCTTTTCCAAATAAAAAAAAGTCGACATTAAATTTATCAATATGGAAAATTTAATTGAACCCAAGCAGAACAAGTCATTATTATGATATCAAAATGATGTCAAAATGACTCCAAAATGATCATAAGTAATAAAAGTTTTTTAATCATTATATTTTTCTGATCATTTTTTTCAACAGCTATATGCGCATACATTGATTCACAATAAATTTTCAATTTTTGCTAATTGCCAAATATATTGATTAAACATCAAGCTTTGGATTATGAAGATATTAATAATTATATATCTTACTTCGTCAACATGTCAAGAGCTGCCTTTGACATGCAATAAACGGTGTGATCCTTCAATGCTACCTGTCCAGCTTGCGACGATATATTTACGATACTACCACTGCATTTGCGTTCGATCATGTTTTTGGCTACAATTTGGGACACATTGAATGCAGCTTTCACGTTGACATCGAAAGTTAAATCAAATTCGTTGGGCGTAGCGTCCAAAAATGGTGTAAGACACGCAACAGCAGCGTTGTTGACCAATAGATCGATTGGCAGGATACTTTGAACAATCTTTCTAGTCGCATTCCAATCACGAAGATCGACGCAAATAGGTTGAATCTTCGGATCAATCGCCACCAAGCTATCTAAGTTTTGTTTTGTTTTCGAGAGTGCAAACACTTGTCCCTTATGTTTAGAGAGACGAAGAGCTATTTCCTTCCCGATTCCTGTATACAATTATGATAAGAAAATATATACTTTACCACAAAATAAAATATCTATACATATATATATACAAGATGTCTATAAAGTCCCACTCCGGCCATATATCTCGGAAACGGCTTTATAAATATGAAAAATGTCTCAGACAAAAGTTATAGGACATTAAGGGGGACATATGATAAAAATATGGATTTAATCTTGAATGACTTTCTGAAAAACTAGATTAATGTGACTGTTATTTTCTTAAATGGAACCTCTCATTTTTTTATTATATATTTTATTATATTTATATTCTATTACATATTCTTGTAGCTTACTTCGAGAGCATTTCAAAACATTGTATAATAAAATATTTTTTCGTTAAGTACTTTTCGAATTATAGGGCTTGAAAGTTACAGTACAGCTGGTATTATCATTGTCCAAAGTGTCCGATCGGCAGTTGAAAATCTCTTGAATGTTGTTCAGAGATTCATGACCTGGATAATAATTGTCAGATCAAGGCTATGATTCTCTTATCTCTAAACATGAATTTTTAGTGCAAAAATGAAAATAGGAGCTACAACCTCCAATAGCTTTGATGATAAATGTTAACTAATGATCCTAAACAACATTCAAGGTTTTTAGCCATCGGTCGGACATCTTGGATAATACTAATGCCAGCGGTATTGTAACTTTCAATTCTCGACACGAAAAGTACTTAAAGAAAAAATTATTAATAATTATTAATATTTATTATAGTATTTTTTTGAAAAACTTTCGAAGTAAGCTACAAGAATATAGAATAAAAAATGACATTAAGAAAACAAAACATTGATCTAGCTTCAAGAAAGCCACTCAAGATCAAATCCATATTTTCATCGTATATTCCCCTTAATGTCCTACAACTTTTGTCTGAAATTTTTTTCATATCTACATTTTTTCATATCTAAAACTGTTTCCGAGATATATGACCTGTGAGATTTTATAGACATCCTATATATATTCGTATTTACAATTATTTTAAAAATCGAAAGCCTCATTTATTTTATTATACATATTATTACTATCAATTCAGTCCAAAAAATATTTATCAAAATTGCATGTGAAAAAAATCTTTTAGATTATGTGATATCGATTGATTTTTTTATAATCTCTTTCTCTCTCTCTCTCTCTCTCCTCCCTCTCTCTCTCCTCCCTCTCTCTCTCTCTCCTCCCTCTCTCTCTCTCCTCCCTCTCTCTCTCCTCCCTCTCTCTCCTCTCTCTCTCTCTCTCTCTCTCTCTCTCTCATAAACAAATAGACTTATTTTAATCTTTATTAATAAAATACTGTTTTAAAGATATTATTGCACTTTCTTGCTTTTTCATTATTTTATAATAGATATATAATAGATATTCTCAATCTCATTGATTTCAATGCAAAGTCGACATTTCAATGCAAACTATAGCAACAGCGATACAATGTATTTAAGAGCAGTACTGATTTTTTTAATTTTAAAAAGTACCTTATGAGAAAAATTAACACAGAAGAATTCAAATTCACAAAATTATATAAATTAATATGAAAAAAAAGACATACCCTGACCAGCGCCGGTCACAAGAATGCGTTTTCCTTCAAAGTTAATATTCATGGTTATCGAGCGACTACTGAGCGAACACTGTGACGTATAGTGATGTGTAGTTCTATCCCCTCTACACGATCTTTGATATGCTGATTTTATCCTTGATACTTTTTCCAGTGAGCATATGTGAAGAGAATGGAATTTACAAGAGCGTCAATGAGAGGGAGACAGTTAACGCGACTGTTACGATAAAGCACACTTTGATAAACTTATATCTGCTTTTGCATTAGCCTGATATGTTATTTTTTGTTTTCATATAGAACATAAAGTTCCTATAATATTGTAAAAACATTTAAATGAGTAGATGCAGTTCACAGAAAGTAATGTACGACCAAAAACAACAAATTGTTGTGACATTTTATGTGGAAAATGTTGGGTTTTTTAAAGAAAAGCAAGCTTGATATTGAAGAAAGCGATAAGCAATTAACTTTTAGTAACCCGAGACATGCAACTTAAGGGAGAAAACTCAAATAAATAGCTAAAAATTCATCAATTTTCGAGAATTTATTGTCAAGAATATATTGAATCAATCTCTTTGAAATTTTCAATATACTTTATTATTTAATTGTAGATTTGATAAAAAATTTTATTTTTATAATATATATTCAAATATTAATGTTAATGTTATCAATATTAATGTTATAAGGATGTATGTCCAACTATTAAAAAAAATGTTGCTTCGCACGGTGGAGTGTAGGGATTGCTATCCTTTTCTGAAATGAAAAATTCAAAATAAAAATGTTAGTTAATGAATATACATTCAATACATGAACCTATATTTTTAAGTTAAAAAAGGCAAAAATAAAAAAATAGTGATATTTCAAAAAAAGCTGCGTTTTAAAATAAATGATAGTAAAAAACAATTGTTTATTTCAAAAATATTTATATAAAAATAAGTTTATACTGTGAAGAACATATAGAATATGTGTACGCAAGGAGTAGTTCGTTGTTTAAAAATTGTTTGAACTACATTCCACGCCGCTCGAAAATTGTCATTTCGAGAAAAACGCGAATTTTTTTGATAGAAAAAAATAATATTTTTTTAGAAATTTAAACTGTTTTATGCTAATCTGCATACCAGATTCGTATATCAATTTTTCTTTTTCCTCAAAATATAATAATAAAGCCGCCTGTTGCTCTTTTCGAGCAACTACAAAGAAATTGATAGGAAGGGCGACGCGTGTTTACACCGCTCGGCACAACATGCCGCTAATAGCTGTATAACTACCTTAAATTTTCGAATTCAGTTCTAGGCTTTGACATTTTGTTCTATATGTTATGTACTATTAATTTATGAAAAAAAATTACCTTTTTTTCAACCTTCTATATGAGTTTTCCCCCTTAATAAAAAATTAATTGTTTCTCTATTCCTGATGAAAATTTTTCTCATAATTTTTATACGAATTGGAACATTTTTTACAAATACTCAGAAATATTCGGAAAGTTTACATTTTCTCTCAAAACTTTTCATACAAATGAAATATTCTGAAATTTCTCATCCCATAAGTTTTTAAAAAATATTTTTAAATTTTTTAGATTTTGTACAGTAATATTTCATCAGAAATTATACTTACAAAAAGTCTTAAAAATCTTACGATGTTTCATAATTAACATATATGAAAAATTCTAAAAAAAGATATAGATTCTCTGAGAAATGTTCCAATTCGTATAAAAAATGTGAGAAAATTATAAAATTATAGAGAAATTATCCGAAAAATTATATAGAAATTCTAAAAAATTATATGAAAAATTCTGACAAAAATTTTCACCAGGGATTATTTATTAAATTATTTTTATCATTTATATCCTGTTATGCTGGTTTTGAGCAGCATCTATTATTGTGTTCAATAACGACGAAGAGAGATAACATATGTTAGGCTGACATGCATATTCGAAATATCATACACATATTCTTGGGATAGACTATCCTTGCACCTTCCTATTTGCAAGTATTTGCAAGTACAATAATAATCTAAAATAGCTTATCTCCCGTAATCTATATCATTTGCATCTTTTTGTCTCACTTAGAAACAGTTCCTCGAAAAGATGTTCGAAGAACTGTTTCTAACTGAGATATTATAAGCTATAAATATTTGATGCTTTGTTGCATTACGGAACCGTGAATTCCACTCGCACTTGTACAATATTAACCTTTTTAGATTTATCTACAAAATTCTAAACACAATGCAATTCTAACAGCGATAGCGATAGCAATAGCAATAGCAATAGCGATAGGAACAGAGGAATCCAACATATGCGAATGCATATGTCAATGCACATATTCCTATGCATTCTCGTATGTTGAATTCCTCTATTCCTATCACTATCGCTACCATTGCTATTTCTATCGCTGTTGCCTTCGCATTGTGTTTAGGACTTTAGTTTCGTTGCTAACTCTGCATTAGCTCCTTCCAAATTAAAGCTCCTTAAAAAATGCGAAAAATTAAAGAATGTATTCACGATTCCATAATGCAACAAAGCATCAAATATTTATAGCTTATAATACAAGAAATGCAAATAACATAGACTACTACGGGGAAGAAGCTATTTAAGATTATTACTGTACTTGTAAGGCGCAAGGACAGTGAGAATACATGTGCATATGTACCCAGCAAACGAGAATGGATTAAAAAGGGATTGAAATTTTTTTCTATTTTAAATAGCAAATACTTTTTTTGGATTACATTTAATTGGATTCAATTGAATTCAATTAGATTCAATTGGATGCAATTGGATTAAAAAACTGTATTTCCTATTCAAAATTTTGAATTGAACAGTATTCACAATTGTGTTTGTGTGCACAGAAAAAGCTAAATATTATTTTTAGATTGAAAGGCATAAAGATATACTTTATACAATTCCTATAAATGAATAAAAATGCATTCAGAATTGAAAAGCATTCATTTTTACATTCATGAATCAATATTTCTGAAAATCTGAATCCACTTCAATTCATTTCAATTCATTTCAATTCATTTCAATTCATTCTTGTTTGCTAGGTAATCAATGTGTTATGGTATTTCGAATTATGTACGTTATCAGTCCAACGTCACATTGTCCCTCTTCGTCGTTATTGAACACAATAATAGATGCTGCTCAAAACACAACAGAATCTGAATGATGATAATAATTTAATAAATAATTGAAATAATGAGAAACAATTAATTTTTATTAAGTAATATAATATTTTTAGTAAGTAATATTTTTTTATTAAGTAATATAATTGCATATGGCATACCCATGAACACACGCTCGAATGCAATGTCCATGTCGTTGGTCCTGGATTTCGCTAAGAGTAGGGAATTTTACACTCTGTAACAATGTATCGTTTTATACATATCTTGGACATATATGAGTATGTAATTATATGAGATATAATTATATGTGGCACTATATATGTGTAATATAATACATAAGGAACATAAGATGTTCCGAAACGGTAAAATATCTGGAAAACTACAAGTTTTATAAAAAAAATGTTTTAGATAAAAGTTTAGAAAGCCGCTAGCTTCAGCAGTTTGACTTTGAGTTGGCGTCGCCAAGGTACGGCAAAGTCAACTCGGATTTTTCAAGATTTTATTATTTCCTAATTTTTTCCTTCATTTTCTTATAATTCTTGTTGAGAAACACTATAATTTTATCCATTTTAGATCAGCCATTTAGAAGTTATTAAATATTTAGAAGTTATTAAATATTTTATGATAAGATGTCAGCGACTGTATCGAACACGAAAACTGATCACATTTTTGCGTTAAAACTTTTTTTGTTTGTTTAGCAGATATCATAAGCTATAACATATAAGAAAACCATTTAATTTCACCCAATTTCATATAGGACGGAGTCCTTTATTATGTCAACATAATAATTTTAAATATTACTGTAGATCGCAATTTTTTAACAGTAATTTTTTTCCCCACTGTGCGCCGATTCAGTAATCGATTGTGAGTTTTTGTACGTATTGTGCTTTTTTGTAAAATGTGCAACCGAGTCGGAGTTTCTTTCTCCTATGAGCAAACGCAATCGATAAGCCGTAAGGAGGGGCGAAAGAGGGAGGGGCGACTTTTGGATCTCTTGTCGGAGACGCCGTAATTCTTCGGCTCTAGTCTTGCTTTGTTAGAACAGTATCAATTGTTGTTTAGCTCTGTGTAGGTCTATTCCACTGGCATGTTATTGGAATTATTCCGTTTTTTTTTTAGAAAATTCAATAGAAATCAAAGGCATAATAAAGTAATTCCAATTGGAATCCATGCTAAATGACTCCATAATATGCATCTTAATCACTGTAAATTTCGAATGATTATATATCTTATTTATGATCACAAATAATCGCGAATTATAAAAACAAAATAAAAATTACTGATCTGAACGTTATTATAACCTATTACACAATTTTTTGTTATTATTTTTTGACCTAAATCTAAACTTCAATAATTTTAATAAAAATTTTTTTCGAAAATTTACGCAAACATGAAATATCAAGAAGATATAGGATCGAAAGCTTTCTATTGTGTTATTCTTACGTGCATTGCCATATCTCAAAAAAAGAAGATATACACCCTTCTTTCAAGTAAGCCAAAATAAATTTGGTAGCAGAATAGGTCTATATTCTCAATTAATGACTGTTATGTCAGCATTTCCAGCTGCGAGTTCCTAATCCTCAGCTGATTGATCGTAAATCCATAGATATTCGTAATCCGTTTAATGTCTTAGACGCAAATAAGGCCCTCTGATCGGTTTGTTTTTTAAGACTTTTTTAAAACTGTACCTAAGTACATGATCTTGAATATAAGATCTGACTATGAATACCGGCTTATAATTATTAAAAAGTAATCTCGGTGTATCTCGAAAAAAAATTCTGTATTAATTAATTCTGTATTATTAATTCTGTATTAATTCTGTATTAATAACTGTCCTTTAGTTGACGAAGGAAATAAGAAATGAAAAATTTTTCCGTCACAATGGGTGGTAAGCTGATGAAAGAAATTACAGATCCAAAGACTTTAAAAGAAACTGAACATGGACCTGGAAGTTATGAGATAACTTGCTGGCCAGAAAACGCAATGATGCAAAAGTTTGCAAATGTTATTTTTGGAACTATTCTTCCACGATTCTAAACGATTTATAAATCCATTACTCCCGGGCAAGATTAATAAAATCTTCTAAAACAAATAAGTTCAATTATTTCAAGGGAGAACTAAAAGACTTTCTTCAAAATATTCTGTTTCTCTATCAGATTATATTAAAGCAAAATTATGTTAATTAATTATATTTTATTTCAATATTGCTTCTTTTATGATCTTTGATTTATGGTTGTCTGATCTACATCTTTTATCTTCTTTTTGAGAACGCATAATTCCTTTTTCTATTTGAATCAAAAGAGGCTGAAAGGTTTCTCCCGCGTATTTACATTTGAGTTTGACAATTTGTTACCCAGGTTTTCAGAAACTATAAAAACTTGGTCTTTACTATGCACTAGACGGACTAGATAAAAAGAAAAATATTGCTGTTTATACCATTTTCATTCAAAAATATTTTTTATTTTTCAAATTATATTTTTAACATTGTAAAAGAATTTTAAAAGATCTTTTTTTATAATCAGTATAATATGAAACATCCAAATTCGCTGGAAGTTTATCTCAAAAAGATCAAAAGGAATCGATTGTAATTTTTTCCTTAGGGCTTGAAAAGTGAAACGTTTCACGTGAGCTCTATTGATCATGTATGATTCTATGGGATCATGTAATTTTCTAAACTGTGAAATTATTCATGTGAACCGCACATATCGAAGTGGCGAAAAGGTGAATTCTAGGGAACTCTGGGGAATCAATAAATCTATTTTGGAATTGTAATCTGCCCGTGATTGTAGATAAGAAGAAAAAGAAGATTGTTAATATTGCATTGAGAAAAATTATATATAGATATGTACGTGCATATATAAAAAATAATGTTTTTTTTATCAGAGTAAACTGCATACATAATCGCTATACATAAAAAGTTTCACGTGAAATCTCAATGAGTGAAAAATATACGAAAGTATATGATCGACCACCAGAAGGGAATTTATGATTTTTTCTTCAAAGATGATAACATCTCTATACGATTAGTGATCAACGAAATATTTAAAGAATTTTTTTATTTGGCACATTTTTAGGTATGATATACATTCAAATATATTTTTACAATGTTGGTACATACATTATATGTAAAAGTATAAAAAAATCTTTTTGCGAATTTTATGTAATATTTTGCGAGCGATGATTTATGTTATTCTTATAAATCTACAAAAATCGATATTAGATAAAAATATATTTATATGTTTATTCGCGTAATATCTATATACTTGAACAAATATATCTTCAAAGAAATCTGTAAAACTATGGCATCTTCTTCTTCTGTGAAAAGGTATAAGATATATATATATATATATATATATATATATATAGGTATAAGATATATATATATTCCTGTATACATATTCCTGTACACACTGTGTCTAAATAATGACTATATCATCTCTCATGGGCACATAAAGCAGACTGAACTGTGAATCGAAAAGATCTATCAATTTATAATTTTCGCAATAATTACCGAGAAATTAATTCCTAAACATCTTCGAAGCTAAATATAAATCAACGCAGTGTTTTATTTCGCCACTGCATTATCGTTGCTGTTTGTATAATAATAAAAAACTGGCGACATTAAAATGATCATATATTATATGCTAATCGATTATAAACTACAAATTAATAGTATATGGCAATATAACGGCAGTATAGGTATTTTACGTTAAAAAATGTTTCAATCTGTTATATAAAATAGATTATTGGCAGATTTCATCGACTAGATAAATTGCTATTTTTTTCTTATCTTATAATTTCCCTTTGATTATAGTTCTTCTTTTTTTTCCAAGTTATCGATAAAAGTATCATGCACGAGTTTGGAATCTTCCGTGTCGCTAATGTGTCCATCCTCGCCAGTATAATGCGACGGATAAATTAAAAGTGGATTTGTAGATAAGATAATCAAATTCCGAGTGGGAAATTGAGCCGCCCACTGTTTCCTATTGAAATGTCAAAATGAATATTAAGATTCATTCAAGTCATTCTTACTAAGGATACATTAAGGATAATACATTAAGGATAATATGAAATCGCAACTTTTACAACGTTCAATCGGATTTTATGAGATTTATCATTAATCTATAATTTATAGATAATATATCAATAATCTATAATATTTATACATACATATATATATATATATATATATATATATATATATATATGTATATATATTTCCTGAAATTATTCTTTTTGGTTCGAATTCAATCAAATATTGATTTTTCCGTAAAATATGAGATATGTATATACATTTCCTAAAACTTTGAACATCAATCATTTCACATACTCAGGATGCGTATCCGAAAGAATCGGGAGGAATTCATCAACAGGAATTAATTTCTTGAGAGGCATAGCATCGATCAATTTCTTCGCTCCGCTTTCCGACAAGATGTAACCAAGAGTCCAGTAACTATATCCTGCTCGTACCAAAAATTTAGATCCTTCCACCAGATTCTCTGATTTCACTAATTTTTTTCTTCCCATGTATCTAAAATAAAATTGTGAAAAAATGTAACGTGCCAATTTTAGATCCGATGTCTCTCAGAGTTAATTTTTTTCAAATAAATTTACTTTTATTGCCATAAAATTCAAAAGAGCGAGAAAATTATTAAATCAGTTTTACCACTGCTATAATTGCAAACTGATACAATAAAGCTTTAATTTTTTTATTTCAATCTTTTTTTCTTCGATTTTTCAATCATTAATAAAATTTTTTGGAAAATAATAAATTTTGCTAAATATGACTTACATCAAATCCCATTCAAGTCTGAGATTAGACAATTCCGCCAAAACGTAATCGACTTTCTGTCGAAAGAATGGCTCGAAGCGAACATCATCCTCCAACACTATAACGCTTTTATAACCGTGCTCTAGTACCTAATATATATTAAGTCAGTAATTAACTTTTTTTTTTAAATATTTTTTTCCATTCAAGAATGCCTTTTATTACCTTTTGCCATACGATATAATGACTCAGAAAACAGCCAATTTCGCCCATCGTCATTGGTCTACGCGCAAAGAAAGATAAATTATTATAGAGAATAAATTTCGAGAATTATGAAGGAAAATAGTACAAACGATTTCATACTTAAAACAAATTTGACAGATCATGTATCATTAACGAACAATCTGGCTGTCTGAAATCTTCTTTTTTAAATTTAAATTTAATCGATTAAATAAAATTTTTTCACGCGTCTATTTTCACCTTTTATGATAAGGATCCGAATATTCGAACATCGGTATCACGCCCCATTTCTTCAAGGAACTCTTGTTCAAAGCCCTGAAATGATGAAAAAGAAATAAAATGAGATTAAATAAATTGGCACAAATTGATGAAAAATACATATAATGAGAACTTCCTGGAAAAGGTATAACCGAAAAATAAGTTCATTAAGACAATCTAAAATATCATTACTTCATAATTAAACAATGAAACGTTAACTAGAATAGCTAATATATTGATGCCTCTATAACTTATACATATAATGTGTATAAAAATAAACAAAATATAATTTAATGTAATATTTGGAAAGCTTTTTTTAAATGTCTGACAATAAATAAATATACATAAAGTAACTTTATATATATTTATTTATTGTCACAATATTTATTTATTGAACTTTATAACTTTATAACTTTATAACTTTAAAGTTCCGACTGAAGCTGCGAATCTATCAATTAATCTTGAAATTTAATCGTAAATAAATCTTTGGTATTATATATAACTGCGTATTATACATATATATAATAATTGTCTACAATTTGTTATCTAAATAAAAAAAAAGTATTTACAGAAAATTTCAATAATTTGGATAAAATAACAAAAGTGTCATAATTTTACATCGTCAGGCTATAAATAATAACGCATAGTCTCAGCTTGAAAAGAGAAGCTAAAATTGAGAAAGATACCACAACAATAAAATAAATGAGAAAACAGAGCTGTTCGCTGCGTAAATTACGCTTTTCCTCGGAATCTGGATTACATACACCTATTCTCAATTTTACTTCCAAGAAAGAGATTCCATCCCCAGAGGCACTATAATAGCGTTTCATTGAGTTTCACACGACGAAACCGTTACGAATTTCACTGTATCTACCATCGACATTAATCGGGTGTCACTTGAAAGTGAATTTTAATTATTCTCTTTTTATTCCTAACAGGATAATCTTGAAGTATTATGATATGAATAAAATTATGTCGATAAGAGGACTACGAGCTATAAGAAAACGATGTGAAGTAAATAATACAATGTATTCAATAAAAATATAGCTACAAACGGCGTTTCGACCCCAATCGGGTCAGTCTCAATGTTAAACACAACATAATATAATTATTGAATTCCAATTATTCAAACGGCTTAATTAGAATAAAAATTAAAATTGTAGACGGCTTAAAAATAATGAAAAAAATACAGACTAATAACAGATGTAAGATCGCTAGATCCTATCACGTGGTTATCAAGCTAAGTCCGAAATGTTCTTTTGCGCAGCATAGGTGTTATAGTATGCTCCATTATTAATCAATAAGAATTTGTATACAGAAAGTTAACGCTTGTTATACACAAATGTATCATAATCAAATTATTTATATATAGGAAGTCGATAACTATAAGAACAGTAAAACAATCAATATAGTAAATATAGTTATATAAGAATATAAAAATCAAGAAACAATAAGTATAAATTTAGTAAAAATGAAAATTGGATAGCATAATAAGTAAAACTAATAAACATTACCTTAGAATATGTAAAACAAGTTGCAAAAAATTCAAATACAAGCTCAGTTGGAATATAAAAATTACAATATAAGTCGGAATATAAAAATATATAATAATATAAAGCAAATTGCAATAGACGTCTTTACTGTCTGACTAAATGTTATGAAATCACGAAACGTAGTTAATAAATGGGAGGGGGGAGGGGATTTAGAAAGTCCGAGCTTAAGCTCGATCATTAGTGCAAAGTCACGCGACAATTTGACTTCCGTCTTCATTCTCTGCAATTAGAATTAACGGTGTCTAAGGCTTTCAATACGATATGATTCGTACAACGATTTCTGACAAAAAAAAGGACACAAACGTAACTTTTTTTGAAGCAAACATTCATTGCAAAGCTGTTCAAAATTTGTCTCAAATCGGCAGTGTCAATGAGCATAATTATATCTTCATTCGCAATCGCTTTTCGCTTCTACTTTATCATAATTCATAACTAAACCTCAGATTTGAAGTAAAAAATATGTTTCATTCAAAATTAAACAAAAAGTTACAATTTTAAATTCGTCACGAAGTGTTTTCAATTGTCTGTAGGTACTATTCAAAGATTACAAATGTCTCGGCATTTTCCGCGGGAACAGAATTACTCGTTGAAAAGAACAATAGGATGGAGTTTACGTACAATAAGTTTAGAGTTGTAATGATACGATCAATATTGTTTGGAATTCGGACATCTTTTAACTTAAAGTTAATGAATGTGCATAGGGAATGTTTTAATTTTCTATGACATTTACATACGTATTCATGTTAAAGAACATTATCGATCCTTTTCCTTTTGTCTTTTCATATATATCAGGACATCTTCAGCGCGGCAGATCCAGGTATTCTGCGCTTAACATCCTATGAGTCTGCGCGTAATAAATTTCAAAAGGATTCGGACTATTCAGTATGCGAAAATCTTTCAGCCCATCACCGACTATCGTCCTATCAACATTGCATCATATGATGATTGAAAGAAATTGTGAAATTACGTGATAGTTAAGCAAAAATTGACGCTAAAATAAAATTAAACTTTTATAAATAAAAAGGAAGAATTCAATACACCTGGGAAAAAACTAACGATAAATCGTAATCTTAATTTTGAAATTGCTGCTCATTTAAAAAATAAAGAGAAAAAATTCGTACAAGTATGTGTTTTATATTACACGTATCATATATGTAGTTTAATTTTTAATTTTTTTGTTTAAGTTTAATATATATATAGTACCAATGGGACCATTTACTTACAGTAAATAAATATTTGTTCAATTCAAAAAAATTAAACTTAAATTTAAATATCATTTGTTAAATGGAATAAATATTTATTTTCTGTAAGCAAATAGTCCCAAAATGATACTATAAATGATTTAAACAAATATTTATTCAAATATCGTAAATTTTTTTTCAGTATAATGCTATCGATCGAACTTTCTCTCGAGTGATTAGCACATATTGAATAACAGCGCGAAACTAAATACGATTTTTGTTAAAATAATCTAAAAGCATTATATCATTATTCTATGTTCATCTGAATTGTTACAATGCACATTTTACGCGTCAAAGAGAAAGAAGTCTATCAATTCCTTTTTCACATAAACTGTGTATCGTTATTCTCAAAAGAATTTATCACTTGCAATAGGTGCATGTATTGTTTCTGAATAAAACAAGGAGGATAGAGTTCTGTGAATTTACAACCCTCGACGAATGACACCAGCCAACTTTCAGAAATTTAACAAAAATCTTATATTGTGAATGAAAAAAAACATTAAGAATATTGAGAGGAAGATGGTTCATCAATCTTTTTGTAATCCGAAACAGAAATTCAATATTTCAGAAATTTAATACGATACCAATTCTTTCTTTGGGACTGTAAATATCCGTGAACAGACAAATTTATTATTCAAAATTAATAAATTTATTAAATTCAAATACACGATTCCTGATATTCTATAACGCGCAAAATATATTCAAGAATCATCGAATCAAATAATCTTAATGATTATGACAAAAATTTATTCAATTCTATTAACATATTAAATAAAAATAAATATAGTTAATACAAATAATATTGAAAAAGAAAATATTTTCCTTTCTAATAAAATGTATAAACTCGATCAACTATTAGATTTATTTTTATTTAAAAAATTTGCAAATATCCTAGTGTCTACTCCAATTATTCAAACTACACAAGAGAAGATACAATTATTACAACCGTATTGTTTTTTGAACAGCATTCACTTTCTTCGTGCTGATTATGCTAATAAAAAATATTTTCTAATATATGTATTCATAATCAATATGAAAATAAAGTAGAAACAAAACTGAAATAAAATCTGCCTAAAAATAATACCTGCTGGAATATATTGGGTTGTCCGGAAAGTTCGTGTCGACTAACTTTCCGGACAACCCAATATATATAATATGTATTTTATACATTTATTCTTAAATTTGTCAAAATTTTTTTTCAATCATTAGAAGCTAATTATTTTTATTTAATAGATTTAATTAATAGAATTAAAGAAATTTAATTAATATTATATTTGTTTTAAAATTAAACATTTATATACAATATTTTTACAAAAGTCAGCTTTTTTAAATACTGCGATCGAGTATATGATTTTCATATGTATTTTTATAAATTTTAATTTTTATTAAAAAATTTGTAATATTTGAGTCAAATATATTTCAAAAAAAAATTTTATCTCTATTTTTATGCTAAGAAAAATTATGTTAGTTTTTAATAAGAAATATCAATCTATATATCAAATATTACTAAACACTTTTTGTTACTTCGTATGGAGATACATATAAAGAATCACAATCAATCTGCCGAAACAATATGTAAGTGTAATTGTTATTAATTTATTCTTGATTGACTGAATAAATGTCCTAAGATTTCAGATTTTTACGTCATCAAAAATTCCGCATTGTATTCAGTAACCTGATTTTTTGGCCCTTCGTTTTAATGATATATTCATATCCTCTACATTGTTAAGAGATACCAAACAAGACTCCGCTTTTACGAAGCGAGATCTCCCGCTCGAACAAGAGCAGTGTTACGCAAGAATTCCAACATTAGACAAATGAAACGAAACTTTAGAGCTGTCCACACAACGTTATACATACTCGGTAAGACTTTCAATTTGAAATATATATTTATTCAATTTGAAATATATAATTATTGTATTTTGCGCAAAATTTATATTCTACGTAACTTCTAGGAAGGATGGATGCCATAATAATAACGTTCGTGCTGGTTTGTGACGATTGCATATTGCAATTAAATGAGGTGTCGACGCGTATGATATTTTTCATCTACGTTATAAATAATGGTCTCATTATCCTGAAAACTTTGGTAAATCCTATTATTTACGTCAAATGGACGAGATTAAGATAAATTAGTTTATTACACACGGAGAAAAATAATTTGCTGGCATAGCAAATTTTATGTTATTATAGTAAAATCTATCAGTTACTATATGTGAACAGCAAAGAAATTTGTTAAAAATATTGATTGTTATTTGCTAGGTATAATTTAGCTAAAACTACAAATTATTCATATTTGCTATAAGAATAAATAAATTTTTGTTTAATCAACTAATCTTTTTTTGTTATATTACCAATACAATTTGTTACAAAAGCAAAACACATTTGAAGAACTAGCAAGATGATTTTGTTCTACAAACAATTTATTTGAACTACACGAGCGAATCAAATTTACTATTGTAACAAGATATGTTTACTAAATTAATGACATATTGATTGTATGAACGAAATAACTTTGCTAAAAGAATATGCGAAATCTGCTGGATAATTGAGGAATGCCTGAAGAAATTATTATTATTATTATTTCAAAATTAATACATCTTTTTAATACATCTCTCAATCAGGCAACAAACATGATCGAGAGATGCAAAATCACAATATGCCTATGAAATTATGAATTCTCTTGCATCTTAATTATCTTATTTGATTATTTTGAAAGTATATATTGTTAATGTTGTTTCTAATCTAGACTAGGAAGCATCAAATCCTTTTTTTCAAATTTTAAAATATTAGTCCCTGAAACAAAATGACATTAGAATTTTTTTATTACATACATTAAATGTCACATCTCTTTTACTAAAAGTTTGTATGTTTAAAATTTTCCACACGAATACATATAAATTTAAAAAATAGATAAAACGCGCTTTTTTAGATAGCCACGAGACAAATGCACGATGCCTGCTGCGGACGATCAAAGCTCACTCATTTTACCACTGGCCGAAGGACCAATAGTGTCCAAAAAAGAACGAAAACAGAAAAATCAATTGGTGAGACCGCGCTATAAACTCGTTAAGGCGAGTCAAAAATTTTTATATTCAATAAATTAAAACTATTAAGGTTATAAGATAAAACAATACATTATATGACAATATCGAATATACTAAATAACAAACATTTTTACCTCCCACGAAATCATTATCAATAAAGACAATTATCGGTTTTTGAAAGATTGCAGTTAAAATTCACGCATGTTTGAATGGGAAGTTACTTGCGTTGCTTATAAAATGCGGCTAAATCTTTATGTATATGTATCCTCCATAAGTACTTCACGGAGTATAAAGAAAGAGACCAAACTCAAGCAGTCCTGAAAAAAATCGAAATACGGTGTATGGAATATCCGAAAAGCGCTGTATGGAAGAATAGAATTTCTCTAGTAAGAACTAAGACACCGAGTAATGATTTTTTATTGGTTCTGCCATATATAAGAACAAAGTGGTGTATACAAAACAGAATACGGTGATAAATGTATGTATGTATGTACATGGTGATGAATTCAATTAATATTGATGTAAAATTAAATCATTTTTATAGTAATTATTTTAAACAAAATATTTGTATTATTTTAGTACTATTTTTATGTATAGGGATATAGTCTATAACTTCAAACTTACGTATATAAAAATATATAATGTAAAAGTATATTTAAAGCTAAATTTATAGATAAAATGTCTAGCTGTACAATGCACAAGGTTGTAAAAATTCCTCGAAGGAAGGAAGTTATAAAATATATTCTATCCCTATAAAAGATAAAGAAAGATGTGCAATTTAGATAGCAAATACACCTAAAAAATATGCAAACTGGACACCTGAAAATATTCCGTAATATGTCAGGTATTCTAAAAATTCATATTCTTATATATATCCAGCAGCAAGGACGTTTCAATAATGTATCTTATTGATTTTAGGGACATTATTTAACGTCATTTTATTTGCTGAATATATGTATATACATACACACATATATATATATATATATATATATATATATATATATATGCGCATATATGTATTAATACAATGCGATATAATGAGAATATATAAAAAAGAATATATAAAAAAAAATTAATCTATTATTATTAATAAATTTATTATTTATAGATTCATTTTGATCCTGTGAAATGTGGGAACGACTTCAAGCAGATAGCACATTAAAATTGAAACATAATGTTGTGCCTACTTTATTTAATCAAGATGATAATTTATTTTTTTGTTTAACTTCTTCATTATTACTTATATTATATTATTAATTTTATAAAAATTAAAAAAGTATAATCATTTATTATGTCGTAATAAATAAATAATAATAAAAATATCAAATAATAATATGTTAGTAATAATTATTAGTGCAATTAGTATTAATATTTATAATTGTGGATTTTATTATAATAACGTATAACTTTTTATACACACAGACTGAGCCGGCCTTTTTCAGTAATTTTTCACTTTATTAAAATAATTGTTTGCTATCAAGGAACTAAGTGTCTAGACTAAGCCAAATTTGCTAGCAGCGCCAAGTTTTTTTATATTAAAATTTTTTTATTTCAATTAGATGCCCTTATTTTCATATACTTTTATTTAAAAGTAATTATATTAGTGGCATTTCAACGAAATGTATTTTCTGTTTATAACTGGCGCAATTTCAAGATTTCACACATTTAAAAAAAAAATTATTATATACTTTCATAGTTTGGAAAATAGATTTGGAACAAGTTTAAAATAGGAAGTCATTTTTTTTCTTCAAGAAGCACATATATAAGCACGTATAATAATTTATGTAACGTTTTTTTAAGAAGAGCACGCACAATTGGCGCTTCTTTTTTACCTTTTTTTTAAAAAGATATGACTTGGAGATAACATCTGTTCCTAACCTGCTAACATATTAATTTATTTTTATTATATATTATAATACTATTTCAAATTTATTCTAAACGTAAATATTCTAAGTAAGTATATTTTATTTATGACTAATTTTATCTCATGACATTTCTTTATTAATTGAATATTGAATATTGATAGTATCTGCATTTCATTTTTATTTGAAATTATTGATAGAGAAAAAAGATATTTAAATATGAAAAAAAAAAATACATTGTCACAAAGTTGTTTTTAATTTATCTCATAGTTTCTAATAAAAAAATTTCACAAGGAACATTTCTGAAGTGTCTGATTTTGATAAGCCTTTAACTTATCTAGATCAAAAAGAATATGCTTTTTATATGCCCGCTTTCACTTTTAAGAGATAAAACATCTTGAAAAACACTTAAAAGTGAAAAAGGGTATGTATAAAAAAATATGTCTCCATTATTTTGGTCTAGACATATTAAAGTTTTCAAAATCGTACGCGATCGTATACTTTCTTGTCAATACATTCCCTCATATTTTTATATTTTTAGTTTATTTAAAAGTTTATTTAAAAGCTTATTTAAAAGTAGAAAAACGAGGTAAAAACTTAAAAATATTTGGAATTAATAACCAGAGAATTATTTTTCTTAAAATGGTTATATCTAAAAATGGACAGAATATTGGAATTAAATTATACACATATTTATCCGAAATATTGATATATATCGAATTTTTGCATTTGTAAAAGATACTGCATTTATAAATTGCATTTATAAAAAGATATATTTCTTTTTATCTTGTATAATATATAACTTACCTACCATCCACAGCATCTATAATTTCCGCCCGAATACCAAGTTCTTCGAAAAGTCTCTGCATCCTTCTACGTCTCTCTGGTCTTCTTAATAGATTTATCATGTAAATGTCATCCACACCCAGAGTGTCTTTCTCCGGATATATTACGAATTCTCTTAAATCATTCGACAACGGCAAATAATCGCTAAATGCTGTACAAAACGCAATTTATATCAATCAACACTGTCAACTGTGATAATATTATGTTGTAATATTACGTAGCGTAGTATATTATAGTTAGTGATAAGTAATTTATTATCTATTTATAAGTTAAGGAATTGAAATGAGATCAATAGAAAATAAAAAGGATAGGATGTAGGAAAAGGAAGGATGGAATGGCAGTTAAAGAATATAAGGGAAGTAAGAGTAAAGAAATGCTAGGTAAAGGGAAATAAGAAATGGAATAAGAAATGGACATTAATAATAGACTGTGATAAGGTTGTGATATAGAAATTATGTATAGGTAAAAGGGAATGTATAGTAATAGTTTAGGTTTGTAAGATAAAGGCGGGAGAGAAGTGCAAGTATGAATGAGTTAAGTATTTCTGTAAACCAAGTCCCCTTCTTGTATATGCTGAAGTGTAAATAAATTCTATTCTATATTGTAATATTCTTAATTGAATATTATCACATTGGATATTATATTACATAAATTTATTTTTATTCATTTACAATTACTTATTTATTTTATTTCATTTATATTATGCTTCTTCCTTTACAGAAGCAAGCTTACCTAACATTTCCACTTTGGTATTAATCAACCGTTGCATATCTTCTGCGATAGTCTCATCATTCTCCAAAGGTACCATAATAAAACCATAAATGTCATCGTTACACACGAACAATGACACATCTATAACATAAGCATTGATTGTATTCCAAAATTCACTGCCAGTGCTGAAAATGTATAGTAGTACACGTAATGTAAACTGTAGATTTTCAGCATTAGTAATGAATTTTGAAACACAGCTTATGTATATGTTGTATATATGTAAAAAATTTTTAATCGAAATCAAATCTAATTCCTTGTAAAATTAAAAGTTAAGTCAAAGTATAGAATATAGGCTAATAATAAGAACAGAATATAGGCTAATAATTAAAGAATCAGCTTAATCGGTGTAAATTTCGTACTATTATTTATAATTCATATTTTAACTTTTAAACACATGACAACTTTAATATATATAAACGATAACTTTTAATATTTACCTGATTTATTTGCTCCTATAGCAAAAGTTATGATATCGTCCACTGGTCCATCATAACCGGTCAATTTTTCGGCCTTATAAGTAAGATAATCAGAGTAGCGTCTTCTCAGATCTATGAGTACTGCGCTATGAATCATGGGCACGTTATGGCAATCAATTTTCTCGCGAAATAGGATCGGCTCGTATAGCTCTGTTCGCAAATAATAATGTTCCGCTGTCATTCCAGCCCAAAAATTACTATACATGCCGTCCGATCTTAATAAAGGCGCAACAACAGTATACTCCTTATGTATTAAATTGCGAATAGTACTTGGATTGATCAAAAAAACGTCAGCATCCAGCATCTGCACACACAAGAAGTTTTCTTTTCTTTCATTTTTGTTCTTTTTTCTCATATAGTCTGTAAATATCCGTACATGTATCAGACAAATGAAATGAGATTCTCATATTGCTACTATAATTTTTTTTTATTATTAGTATTCTTGAAATTTATCTGAAATCATTCACTGACAAATATTGTCTTATGTCCTTAATATAATTATAAACTTTTTAATTATGCTATCTATAGTATAATTAAAAAAAAAAAAGAATTTCTAAATTTAACCCTGGTGAAAATAAAAACGTAAAGTACAGAGTGTTAATAAAGCACGCGTGTTAATTGGAGTGTAAAGGAAGTGTATGGGGGGAATAACGGAAATGAAACTCGTAAAAAGCGAAACACATAAAAAACGTAAAGAATCAATTAAACGTCAATTGAACGTTAAAGAAACATAAATAAAGTGTAAGTTCTTCGGCAAGCACGAGCAGAATGTTTGTTGATTGTATATGGAGCGTCATTAGGCTGTATAGAGAACATAAACGGAACATCGCGCATTGTCGAATTCTTAAACGAACGTGAATGAAATGTGATCGAGGTCCTTGGGTAAGCATACGATAATATTTTTAAATATATTTTATTTATTCCGTAAACGGCGTAAACATCTAAAAAAAAATCTGCTTTCATCTTGGAATCCATAGAGCTCACTTCAAAAAAAATTTCATTAGAACACAATTGAAAAATCTTTCAATACTACATCTTTTATCCTAGTCTGTATAGTTTTTTAAATTCTAGAAATTTAACTCGCTGTATCCATCTGTGTGATGGCGATAAAGCTCCATACATCAAAGTACTTCCTTTGATCTAATGAGTCGAAATGCCGATAACCTTCCTATTGATTATTTTGACCGTCATTTGACCTAGTCCAATAAGTGCTTAGTATTATTGGTATAGGATTAATAAGTCAAAATATGATTAATAAGTCAAAAATGGAGGACCTATGCATTACTTTGATGTACATATAGAGCTTTAGCGGTGCCGCGTACTGCTGAACGATGTTCTGTTTCGATGTACAGCTTATGACACTTCGTTTAAAAAAAAATTTTTTTAGTTCTATATCCTTGAAGTATACACGAAATGTATACATTAGAATGCTCCGTGTAGGTATTCTTTGCGGAATGTTTAGGAAGCGTAGATAAAGTACTAATGAATGAAGTGTTTAAGAAGTGTATCTACATTCTTTGCGGAGTGTTGTGAAGCATTTGGGAAACGTTAATGAAAAAAAATTTTAAATGTGTGAAAAATGTAACAGATGTGTTTCAAGAGACTCCGCACAATATAAGAAATAAGAAACAGAGAATAGAGAATAAGAATTTCAATCTATCAGAAACTATGTATTCCACAATACATGATTTCTGATAGGTTGAAATTCTTATTCTCTGTTCTCCGTTCCCTATTCCTTTTATTGTGTGAAGTCCCTTACGAAACATTTGGGGAGTTCGGAGAACATGTATAAATACTCAAAACCACTAAAGCCCAGTTCCACAACTAAATTCATTACCTTTTTCCAATTTTAGAATTGGAAAAAGATGAGAAACAAGTTGAATCTCGATTAAGAATTAACTATGAGTTGTAGAACTGGGCTTAAGAGTCAATGGAAAGTCAATGAAATGTTTAAGAAGCGTTAAAACTTTTTGTTCACACTTCTTTGAAGCTTCGACCAGCTTTACATTTTTATCAAATTATTTTTAAAATTTAATTTGGCTATTAACTGTCAGTTCAACTGTCAGTTGCTTGAAGTAACATTTTTTATTATAATTTAATTTAAACAAGTACAATAAATTATAATTAAAAATTTTATTCCAAATTTGCCAATTGAATTAATAGCCAAAATTAAATTAATTAGAGTTTATTAATCAAAGTAACTGCAAAATAACAAAATAAAATTAGCTTACCAAAATAAAATCTGCCCATATTTCTTTTGCATAATCAAGTGCTTGTTCACGCAAATCTATTATATGTGCAAATCTGCGAGGCGACCAATCGGCGATTGATCTCTCATCCTCGAATCTTGTCGATGATTCATTCAAATGTACATTCATCGAATGATACATCTTGCTCCTCGAACTAATCCATTTGTTCAGTATTTCGATCGAATTATCAACATTGTTGTCGCTGCGTATCCTGAAATGATTAACAAAAAAATCTTCGCATCTTTCTTGAAGGGATTGCACTGTTATATTTTTCGTAGAAATACTTGAAAAAGCAAGTTAAATCAAGATAAAAATTAAACTATATTGGTCGAAATGAATATATAAGAAATATAATACAAATAAAATATAGATAAATCTCCGAAAATCTAAACGTGAAGAAGACTTCTAAAACTAGCGCGGCACGTTCAAACACATCCGGTATTATATATTCGCGCGTTTGCGAATCGACATGTTTTCGCATGCGCCGCATCGATTAGCGGATAACTTCAAATATAAATTTATAAATAAATTTGAAACCGTGATAGAACGAATGAAAATGTGATGACAATCAATGCGATTGTTTCGAAGTATTTCTAATTTTCTCGTATTCGCCCATACTTGAGATTTAATTTTATGACGATTACGTATAATCATAATATAAGACAATTCTCAATAAATAATAGGAGTGAATTCTTGCATTATTTTAACATCTTAATTAGAAAACGCTGATCAATTTTTTAATTATAAATATATATTCAAATCCTCAATATCCAAAAACTATATTGATGAATTTATAAGTGCTTCTATGAGTTTTATTATATCATTACCGAACAAAAAAGTGAGGTTATGTCTAGTCACTTACCAAAAACTTATTCGCTTCTTTGGATAATCTTGATTCTCTAATAAACTCAGAAAGTACGGCAACGTGTGTGCCTTATTTCTAACAAGGACACTAATCAACACGGTTGGTTCTTTTAAGATTGTGTCGCACGTAACCAACCACGCAAAACCAATAAGAGAATAAATAATTAAATATCCTCGAAGGATCATTGTGATACAGATATAAAATCGGTACATTTTAATCACACACGTGTCTCTTCGTGTTCGCCTATTAGAAAATTTAGACAGACGAATGTGAAGATTATACGAAAAAACAATTCCTCTAACATGATCTTTCTATCTCATCATTCTCATCCTATTATCACAAGTACGTAAATGTGCGCAATCGATAAAACAGGAAATTGTACGCAATGTTCATCACACAGTGGCTGCGTTAAATGTTTACTGCAGTATATACTGAAAATTTATAACGTAACGTGAACTACAGATTTTCAGTACTCGCAGAATAATAGAACACAGCCAATCACAGTGCAATCAATCTTATAACATTTTTTATTCAATTTTTTAAATATATGTATATAAATTATGTATATGTATATAAATTATGTATATGTATATAAATTATGTTGTATATATGAATCCTCTGCTTTCCTTTTCTTTGTTTTTTCCTCTTCCCGTCCCCTCCAAGTTTTGTACAAAAAATGTATCACAGAATTTGAACAAATTTACTATTATAAATATACATTGATTACAAAACTTACTATTATAAAATATAAATTGATGGCAAAATTTTTCTGTCATATTTTGGTCATATTTTTCTTATAATTTAACTTTTTACCAAAGAAATATCTTCTTTTACTTTTATTCCTTTTATTTTATTTACTTCTTCTGACTTTACCTTTTTCTTGTATGCATAACTAAGTTTGGTTTTGTCAAATTCTAGAAGCATTATACCCAAATCTCCACTGTATCTATTCTTTGCAATCTGGATACACACAAGATAAAATAACTCATGTTGAAGATTGAAAAATATATCATCCAATAATTGCAGATGTACATACCTGTAAATATTTCTTTCCTTTTATGCTAGTAAGTCTTTTATCTTGTATAATCAATATATTATCAGCTTCTTGACTTGCTTTGGCACTGCCAAAAATAGACAAAGCTGTCAATTCTTCATCTCGTTCTTTTCTTGGATGTATAACCAAAGTAACATGACAATTATATTTTGTAGCAAAATTTCTGAACTGTGCTATAATCTTGTCTTGTTTCCAAAATCTACGATACAACGCTGTATAAAAAAATTAATTTTTCAAAGAGAGATAAAACACATTCATCTCACCTATCGGTCATTTCTTCTGACATGCCCATCATAAATTGCATATTGTCAATTATCACATGAGCTATGTCATGTACATACGTTGCATGCATAACTGCCTAAAATAAAAAAGTGAAAAGTTATATACAATACTAAATTTTTCATTTATAGATGTTTTATAGAAACATATAATGTAACATACATCCATAACAACTTTGATATTCTGCTGACCATGAAAAGTCATAAAATAAATTGGTAATTTGTTAAAAGCATCTGCATATGTATTGAATTTATCCAAGTTATCTTCCAAAGATACTTCTGCCATTTGCTGCAACATAGTTCTAGCTAACCGAGCATTTCTGATTTCAAAACTACCCCATAATGTATTGACACCTTGCATTGCTAAATCTAGCGAATATTCGCTCATAAATGTAGTTTTGCCACTGCCTAAAAATTGATATGTGTAAAAAAATGTAATTTTATAAGCAACATCCTCTAATGCAAACGATTTAGTTATCTCTTTAGTAATTAACTGATCTGTCTTACCAGTTGGGCCAGTTAGTATTGTAAACTCTCCTCTTCTATGTCCTTTTAAAATTCGATTTAAGGTAGGATATCTTTTCCATTTTACACCTTGAACTTTATCTATATTTTGCAAATCACATAATACATCTTGTCTGAGGTCATCAAAAATAGTAATACTTTTATGCCAGATTGGTTGTGCATTTGCTAAAATATGTTTAAGGTCATAATCTCTGTCAGCAGCTAATTTTGGTCTAGGTTGCGTGTCAATTGGTCTCACGAAGTAACATCTCTTCTCATTTAATTTCTTAGCGAATTGTCTGGCTGTATACCAGCTAGGTTCGTCATTTCCAAACCATAGAATTAATTTTTTAAAATTTTCAAAATTTGGCAACAATTGCTGTGGCAAGTGTTGTAAATTGTATGGCAAACAGATCACGTTTGCTGCCTTTCGAGATGCTAACGCTAATAAATCGAGTATTGTTGGCACAACCACTGCAGTTGTATCATTTTTACTTCCTTTTTGCTTATAAAAAATAAATCCACTAACATTGGAAATAGGTATGATTTGTTCTAATTCCGGTTTACAAGAAAGAGTTTTATAACCCACAACAGTACCGAAAGCAATTAATGGAAAATATAATAATGCTGGTACAGCTGCATATATACCATTTAATTGTAAAATGTCCTCTTGTGAAATTCTCTGTAATAATTTTCATTAATGTGTAATATTTGGATATATATATATATGCGCGCGCGCGCGCGCGTGTGTGTGTGTGTGTGTGTGTGTGTGTGTAAACATTGAATCTATGTTAATTATCTTACTGGAAGAGAGAATATATTCAGAACTTCTTCATATAACTCTGATGACAAATCTGCAATTTTCTGATTAGATTTCACTATGTTATTCCATTTTGTAGCATAATCTTCTTGAACTTTTATAGCATTTCTCAAAGTTTCCAATTCTTTTTGCATATTATTTGCTTTGGTTGATTTTGTTAATAAAAATTTTTCCAATATATTCCATTCTCCTTTAGAATGGCATTTATCACATAAAAAATATCCTGTAATAAACAGTATTTGTATAAGATACAATTATTTTATCAATTTCTTTATGTACCTTCAAATATGTTCTATACATTTTATTATTTTATACATTTTGTTTTACCTGTTGTTTTATTAATATAAATATTTGCCTTTTTAGATTTTTCAGAATCACATATAGGACACTCAGTGACTAGACATGCATGTCCATCAATGGTATTAATATTCTTTTGCTTCAGTACTTGTTTTATGTGAAATAATGATATCCCAGGTACTGGATCATTTACAATGCCACTATTAGAATATAAACGACGATAAAACATCCAAAATCTGTCATATCTTTCTGGAGTTAAAGAACGCATCAATAATTTTGAAGACATTTTTCTTCTAATTGAAGCGTTATCAACATTGAAGTTATAGATCTGATAGCATTGAAATCACTTTGATCAGTAATAAAAGTTAATATCTCATCACTGGAGCTGTAAAGAATTTTATCTGTATAATTATTTTCAATTATAATCAATACAGACTGCTTTCCTTCAGGAAATGCAGTCGACATAAACATCGTTTTATATTTTTCTTTTCAATAATACAGATAGAATAACATTCGTGTCGACTTGTTTCCTGAGAGAAGTAAGTATAAATTTTTGCATTTTCATGTACAAAATATATTTAATAGAAGAAAAATTATTAGAAAACTCAAGTTACATTTTTTATTTCGAAGTTTTTTGATGTTTACATAAAAAGAATAAGGTAAATATAAATTTTGAAACACAAAACTACTATAATTTTTTTTAATTATACAAAAAAATAATTTGCTTTTAATTAATTAAAGCAAAGAATATGTAGAGAGTGAGCAGAGAATTATCATTTAAAAAATTATTTTCTGACTTAACTAAAAAAACTTTGAAACAAAAATAGTATAAAAAAAGTATAAAGAAACAAAAGTGACACTTGAACAATTTTTCTTTTCAGAATCTATTCTACGCAATAAAATACAAATTTACAATAACAGGAAAATCAGAAGAGAAAGCGTTATATTAAGCATTTAACCGATTTTTTTAAATCATATCATTATTGATATTATCAACATCACTAAAACAAATCTCTTAAGAGATCTTTTAGGATGTTTCAGAACAAATGATCTTTATTCTTTATATTTGTTTTATTGATGTTGATATTGTCAATCCGTAATAATGGAAAACCGGCGTATAGAGCACGTGATCACAAAATAAAACCAACACCAAGAGAGTGCGTTCCAAAACTTAATTCTGGCTGTGGTCAAAGTCTCTACAAATACTTTGAAGGACCAATTAGAAGAAAGAATTTTACAAACTGACCAATTAAAATATGCTTCAAAGCATTTGCAGCATCGCGTTGACCATATCCACTGTACACCCTCAACTCCGAGTATTCTTTATTTTTATTCAATTTAGTGACCAACAAAGATAAAATAATACTTGAGTTGACAGAGTTGAATTTTGGAACGCAACCCAGAGGATTGAATGTAAGATCTGACTATGAATACCGGCCATAGAGACTCTCTAATCAGAATCTAGCATCGACATTTAGGCCGATATTCATACGGCTCCTGCACACAGAAACGCGGTAACGCTTGCCGCACGGCGAAGTTGGCGTGATAGCCAATCAACGTTTCGCTTGCTCGGAAGTAAAACCAGTTGCTACATTAGTTGCAAGCCGATAGTAAATTTGTTGCAACAACCAATCTGAAGCTTGCATTTTGAAATCAACGCTTCAAACTTGCGAGCTTCAGCTTGCAGTTAATGCAGAATCAGCTTAATAGATATGTAATTTTCACGCCACAAAAGTTGAACTCAATCCAACTTTTGCTGCGCGGCGGAAGAAATATTACATCATTTTTAGAAGTTTATATGGTGAGGCCGACTTAAGAACATAGAATTATTAATTAGTGCGATAACTTCCGCGCGGTAAACGTTGACGCGTTCAATGTGCAGAGAGAAGCCTAAGAGCGACCATATTCAGGATTTAGCTGTTACTTTATTTTGAAGCGCTTCTATGTCCATAAAATGTGGATATTGAATTATGTAGCCAATGTCCGGTCGGTAATGTCCACGATTATTTAGTTGTATTCTTCGCTATATCCATGAATTTCGATCCATTAGATGAACAAAACTGTAAGTTGTCTAACAAGACTTTAGGGCCGGTTGTTCCATCTTTTGATAAATTTTATCTGTTGTGTAAGTAACAAGATTACCCAATCACATGCGCGAATTATCAAATTTACCTCATAGATAAAATTTATCAAAAGATGAAACAACCTTATAAGCGCCGATAGATTGATTGTTCGTCTGTCTATCTAACGGACTGAAATTCATGGATATAGCGAAAAATACAATCAAAAATTTGTGGACATTATCGACTGGATCATGGATATTGGCTACATAGTTCAATGTTCACATTTTGTAGACATTTTGTAGAGGCACTTCAAACTAAAGTAACAGCTAAACCCAGCCAGGTATGGCCGCTAAAAGTCTATAGATTATCTATCTATATAGTCTGCGGTTGTGTTCTCTGATAAAACATAACCTTTTATGCGTGTTGTGCACGTGTAATTTTATTTATTGTTTATTCTACATTTAGTATTGCTCAAATCGCCGGTACGTACAAAACAAAAATATTGTTAAACCAACATTTCTGATTACTTATTGATTATTACTTAATTCAGATTGTTTATGTTACGAAGTAAAGTTTTTATATTATTTTTCTTTTTATATATATAGGTCATTTAATATGATATATAAAAGGAATTAAAGTCACATTTATTATATTCATCCGAAAATATTTCAGAAAAAGTACATTATTTAATTATATATATTGCAATGACAAATCAGCGGCTTTCCTGTGGATTGGATTTGTGCTGTGCTGTAAATTTAAATGATTGTTTAATTTATGCATCTGAATCAAGGTAAATTGTTATTACATGTTTAAATGTCATGCTTTTTACTTATCTTTATTTATTGTAATTTACATATGTATATTATTATTTTTATTCATGATTTCAGGTATGATTTTATTTGTGTCTCCTTGGTTCATCCTTTATTTAAAAGAGAATTTATTTCTGGACCTGCCAAAAATCGTCCAGGACCACTCACTAGGCCTGATTTAATTTTAAACAGTTCAGGTATAAATTAAATATATATTTATAATATATATACTTATATTTTATTAATTATATCAGTGGTCAGCATTAGACTATAGATAACTTTTAGTTATATTTTTATATTGATGTTCTCTTCTTATCCTTGTTCCAGGAACAATGATATCAGGTCTGTTTTTTTATTGCTACACTCTGAACCGATGCAATAAGTTGAAGTGAAACAAATGTATGTTTCAAACATGTTTTACTTATTGTATGCACTGTGTATATCAGTTCAGAAAGTGTAGCAATAAAAAATAGACTTATCATATGATAGAATTGTATCTTTTGCTGTTATACAATTTTTTTGTTATAAGCTTCTGAGATAAGTATCACAGATTTTATTATTAATTAATTTTCAAGATATGAATGGCAAATATGGACATACACATTATCTGACATAAAAATCTGACCAAAAGTTGTATCTAATGCTGATCACTGAATTATATCAATAATTTTAAAAAATAAGTTAATAAAATCAAATTTAAGTAGAATCAATAATATTACATTGCAGATTGGAATAATAGAATAATTGCGAAGTTTTCGTCACTTATCAATGTTGATTCGACCAATCCAATTATTAGAAAAAATAGCGAAGAGACTTTGAATCAGGAATTAGGCTTAGCTAGCCATTTTGGTTTGTCGGGAGTGACTTTAAAATTAAAATACGGGATAAACAAAAATGTGAATCTTGCAAGGATCATTTCTGATAAAATATCAAATCACAATTGTACTTTCCAGGTAGCACATATATATACATATATGCATACACATTAAATTATAATTTATAGTTTTAATTTTTCAATTAGAATGTTTCAATTAGATGTGTGACTAATACTCAATATACTTTTAGAAATAAATATTTTGAAACAAAACTAATGTTATTTATGTTGAACAACAAGGAAATATATTTACCGATATAAAATCTATAAACTGTAGAATTAGTACAGTTAAATTAAGACAGTTTTTTAAATTATGAAAACATTAATTATTATAGGTATGGATACAAGTTCCTATGGAGAATCCAATTAGACAAACCTATTCTTATAGAACAGAAGATTATCCGGAAGACGAGAATCCATGGGAATGGTGGAATTCTTTTAGAGTAATATGTGATTATAATAAAAAATTAGGAGTTTCATTAATTGTCAGTCATGATTTGCCTGAAGAAGAAGAGGTAGCTTAAATTAAATTTGCAAATTAAAATTGTGCAATATAAATGTATATGTATAAACCAATTTAAATTTAAAAGATTGATAGGTGGCTCGGAGAACCAGTGAGATGTTTAATTTTGCCAACAACGTTATTTCTAACTAATAAAAAGGGATATCCAGTACTAAGTAAAGCACATCAAGCATTAGTAAGAAGATTTGCTATCCAAGAAGTACAATTTATTTTAACAGGCGCCTCACGTTATCAAAGTGTTAGTTATTATCATAACTATCTTGATTATTTATGGAAGGTAAAATTAAAAAAGTTTTCTAAAAATAAATACTTAATTTTGTAGAATATACAAAATAATGTCATTTTTTAAGGGATGTCAAAATGATGGAACGGTGGAAAAATTTGCTCGAGGATATGAGGACTATCTGCAATGTCCATTACAGCCTCTAATGGATAATCTCGAATCACAAACTTATGAAATATTTGAGAAGGATCCCGTAAAATATCGAGAATATCAAAGTGCTATATACGAAGCTATAAATGCGATAGTATATAAAATGCAAGAGGAAAGAACGATGTAAGTCGAATCATATTAATTAATAAAAATAATATCCATAGAAAAATGTATAACAAGATTATAAATTTTTAGAATCATTATGGTAGTTGGTGCTGGAAGAGGACCGCTTGTAACCGCATCTCTGAATGCCGCGAAAATGGCATATCAGGAAGTAAAGATATATGCAGTGGAGAAGAATCCTAATGCCATAATAACGTGAGACCATTTTAAAATAACAATTATATTAGATTGGATAAAAAAATCTTTATTTTTTAAAATATTTTAAAATCTTTATTAAATGGTAATATAATTAAATATTTGATAAGAAAAAAAGCTAATAAAGCTATTTAAAAATAAAATGAAAGAATATTTTGTTTATCGATATTTTGTTTAATAAAGAAACAATTTTATCCTTATTTTTATTTATTTTAAAATGAATTAAAGAAGACTTTTTATCCAATAATTTCAATCAAATTTTAAATAATCATGAATTACATGTGTTCATTATTTCATTCTATGTTTATAGTTTACAAGCCCTTCAAAGAGATATGTGGAAAGAAAAAGTTACAGTGATATCATGCGATATGAGAGAATGGAATCCTCCGGACAAAGCTGATATAATTGTGTCTGAATTACTCGGATCCTTTGGTGATAACGAATTGTCACCAGAATGTCTAGATAATGTCCTTAAGTTCTTAAGAGGTTTGCATTACATGCCACATTACGTAAATGATGTTAATCTTGCATTAATAGTATTAATTTTTTCTTTAACTACTTGTTTGAAATTTTTATCAGATGACGGAATTAACATACCACAATCGTACACTTCATACATAGCTCCTATGCAATCCTCTAAATTGTACAATGAAGTGCGACAACTTAGAGATAAGGACAAACATCCGTTAGCTCATTTTGAAACTCTATACGTAGTACATCTTCAAAATAAATACGATATAGCAAATCCGAAACCACTTTTTACATTCAAACATCCAAATACAGGTTTTGTACAAAATATTCAATATTTTAATTATTTTATATTTTAATTATTTTAATTTCTTTACATGTTTGTATTATTTTAGACGCTCTTGCTGACAATTCGAGATATGAAATCAAGACTTTTCAAGTAGAACAAAATTGTGTATTACATGGATTTTCAGGATACTTCACAGCAGTTTTATATGAAAACATCACATTAAGCATAGAACCTAGCACATACAGCTCAGATATGTTTAGTTGGTTTCCAATCTTTTTTCCACTTAAGGTACGTGAAATAATTTTTATTCTTTAAAGTAAATATTCTTGCAAAATATAAGTTTTGTGGTAAGATAAAAAAAAATATTTATCGATACACAGGAACCAGTACAATTAAAAACAGGAGATGAAATAGTGGTTCATTTCTGGCGCAGATGTGGTTCTAAGAAAGTATGGTATGAATGGTGTCTCAGTAAACCCATACCAGTCTCAATCCACAATATAACTGGACGCTCTTCCGTTATCGGATTATAACGTATCGATTATGACTTGTTCATTTAACAATGTTCCGATATACGATATATATATATCAGATTATTAAATATTAACTATTAGATTTATAATTAAATTTTCTGACGAATGTGGACAGTATTATGTATTCGAATATTTTAGCATTAATTTTATTTCAAATGTGTCAAATTGTTAAATTAATATTAATATACTATATTATTATATTATTATATTAATAT
>Ga0157363_1000370_pt1 | contig 34140 bp, 30 predicted proteins | sample AttsexASBM1_FD_111477 | JGI IMG/M metagenome (GOLD analysis project Ga0157363, IMG submission 111477) | Fungus gardens microbial communities from leaf cutter ant in Ribeirão Preto, State of São Paulo, Brazil - Atta sexdens ASBM1 | ecosystem: Host-associated > Fungi > Mycelium > Unclassified ... | reverse complement strand
TGTTTTTTTTTTTTTTTTTTTTATTCAACAATTTATTACACGGCGCATGGAGGCAGACCGTGGTAGCTACTTTTGTAACTATATACAAAAGACGCACACTAACATGAAGCTAAAAGAAAGGAGAAAAAAGAAAGAGGAAAAGGATAAAGGAACTAATCGACAAGTAGAAAAGAGAAAAAGACTATTTAGATAAAGTTAATTGTCAATGAATGTGAAAGCATTCGGATTAGAAGTCAAAAACATCACGAAGTGAGACAATATGTCCCTTCTGGGGTTCTAATACCCATTAAATCTTTGGCACTCGTGTAATATATGTCTCCTCGATTTGATAGGATAGTTATTGCATGGACACACGAAATCCATGTTTGGGAAAAATCATAACCTATACTCTCCGATAGGAGCATGGTTGGTAATTGCTCTAACAGCATGGGCACAAAGCAAATTAGAGTGACCAAAGGTTTGAAGCCACGGGCCACCTCTGGCGTAAGATGGTTCAATAACATTGAGATTGTCATCTAATAAATCCAGGAAGTGTTTGCCTTTCCCATCCAACGCTTGGAAGGTCATTTTCCACAGCTTGATTAACTCCTCGGAGTCGGATTTCTTGCAAAAATCCCATGATAATTTGGTCGGATAAGAGGGAGTAACCAAAAACACTTTGGAATCTTTGTTAGCATCGCGATGAAATCTCCATCTAAGTTTGCTTGGGCATTCCCAGAATTCAATGGAATTGGATTCATTAGACGAGAAAAATGTATGCAATTCGCTGAGTATAGCAGCAGAGTGGATTTGGTAAGGATGGGATCTACAATCGAATATTTTCTTGGCCGCATGAATAGAGTCAGTTACAATGACGATTTTGGAGACATTATTGATGGAGCATGCTTGATTGATACCGCATCTGATAGCAAAAAGTTCAGCTTCCATACTTGTTACAAAGGAAGCATGATGAACAGTTTTGATAAGTGGACAATTGGCTGAATGGATGTGCAAAATAGATGTAGCGATATCGTTCTTGATGCTAGCATCAGTTATCACGAGGGCAGTATTGGGTTCAGAAGAACAACGAAGAACCATGTCGTCTAGTTCCTGATCACGAGTCTTGTTTTGATTTTTTTCTTTTTTATTAACTAAATTAAAAGAAAAACGATTAGAGAACTTGTCAATAATTTGATGACCAGGAAAAAATTCAGGATCAAGAGGAGAGAAAGACAGAAATATCCCATAAGATTTGATATTTGAGTTGGTTAGGTGTTCTTTGGTTAAGACCCTTTGACGATTGGTTAAAGAACCAATATTGTGAGAGTTGTACAGCTTGGATGGTGGAGGGGCGTCATTTAGTAGATTTTTCAGGATATGATTGTCAGGGAGTTTGAAAGGATGGATAAGAGATCTTTTTGTGATTTTTTGAAGGTGGAATCTGATTGGGATTAAACCTGCAAGTGCTTCGATGCCTTCCATAGGAGAGGTTTTGAATGCCCCTAATATCCAGATGGCAGCTCTTCTTTGCATTTTATTGAGGGTTTTCATATGGTACTATAGCAGGGCTTTGTTGTAAAACCACAGCTGGAAGCCATACAAGGCAATTGGAAGAGCACAACACCTGTAAAGGAGATGTTTCTGAAGCGGGCTAATTCCTTGCGACGAATTTCCTAAGAGTCTCATGCATTTGACTGTCGATATTGCTTTGTTAGCATAATAATCGATGTGCTTGTGAAAGGAGAGTTTTCGGTTGAATATGAAGCCCAAGTATCTCCACAAATCCTTGGGTCGAAGGATTGGACCTCCTAGAGGAGAGAGATCAAGAGGAGAAGGGTTGAAAGGGCCATGGGATCTGTTAAAGTGAAATATTTTGGTTTTAGAATGTTTGATAATAAGACCAAAACTATCTAAAAGTTTTGAAAGGATGTTGTAGCTACAGAACAAGTGTGAATTGGAAATGATAAAGGACTTGTTCTGAACAATGAAAAGACCATCGTTAACAAATGAAAGGATGGAAATAGGAAGATTGAGATTTTTGAACCTTTTTTCTATAATATAGATAAGCAGAGATAGATATAAAGTGGATAAAATGGGGGATAACACGGATTCTTGGCCAACTCCAACGTTGACCTTGAATGAAGGGGAAGAAAGATCGTTCCATAAATACTTTGTACTTCTTTGGATTAGGTAGTTCACAAAGAAGTTCGTGATTTTAGGGTCGAGTCCTACTTTCTCCAGGATAAGGACTAGGAGGCAATGATTCAGTAAGGGGAAGAATTGAAAAATATCAAAAGCGAAAGTGCTGGTAGTTCTTCCTTTTGTCCATCCAGAGCGAATGATATGAGTAAGCGCAGTACCAGCATCATTTGTGGACTTGAATTTTAACCCGCCGAGTTGGCTTGGGTGAATGAAGTTGTTGGATGCAATGATGAATTGGAGTCTCTCAGCAATTACTTTTTCAACAAGTTTGCCGAGAGTGTTTAGAAGTACAATAGGACGAAACGCTTTTGGATTGTCATACGATGTCTTGTTCGGTTTGGGAATGACGACTGTTGTGGAAATTTTGAAGTATTTAGGCCAATGGCCTAAGTTGATGCAAGTGTCAGCGATGTTGATGATCTTAGAAAGGCAATTGTCGTTCTTGATGATAAGTTTCCAGTGACGCCATGACATCTTGTCGGGTTCTGGAGCAGAAGAGTCAATACATTTGTGAATTGCGGTTTTGAACTCATATCTGGAGAATAGGTTCCAGATTTGACAAGGTTTACGCTCGACTTCATTCAGAATACTGACATCGACTTGACGATGGAGGGCGGTGTTAAAGGAGTTATGAAGGGCGTTCCACAAGCTATCAGGAGAGAGATATGGAATGCCGTTATATTTGATTGCTTCAGTCGCAGGGAGTTTTCTTTTCTTGACCCAATTCATTAATTCCTAAGGGCCTTGACTTTTGTTAGCGATCTCTTGAATTTTGTTGTCGAAGAAGGAACATTTAGCTTCTTTAACAGTCGCTTTGAAAAACTTCCAGTTGTCTCGACTTCTTGATGTCCTATAGTTATTTAGAGCCTGGCTACATGAATTTGACCACCATTGTTTAGAGTGTTTGGATATTTTTGATATTTTTGCGTTTTTGGACCACATTTGTTCGATGATAGACCCAAGTTGATTGACAATTTGATTTAGACATTCAATGTTGTCGATGTTTGAGGTGTCAAGTAATCTGAAGTTTGAAATGACGTCTTTGATGAACTCCTTTTCTTGATCGCTTCCAGGAGTGATAATGAGTTTCGACAATTGAATGACTTCGTCACAAATGGGAATGTCTATGACGAAAGGCACATGGTCAGGAGTTAGCCAGGATTCAGGGAGAATGGTGTGGTGATCCAATTCTACAGAGCCGCATCGAAGGAACATTAGGTCGATGACCAAATTAGACTCTCCAGCAGTGTCAGAGAATCTAGTGGGACTAGGATTAGTTGGAGACGATAGCGCAAGGTCAAACGAATCTGCTATCATAATTAAATCGTCACTAATTGAAGAATGAAAGGGAAAAGACAGGTCCCATAAGCTGTCTCTTATGTTAAAGTTGCCCGTCATGAGAAGGACATGACTGATATTGATGTTAGTATCCTTAAGATACTTTAAAGCTAAATGGGATGAGTCAGAATAAATGTTCAGAATATAATGACAAGTGTCGTTGTTAGTAAAAGAAATGATACTAATGTCACGATGATCAAAAATGTCTTTGCGAAGAAGAAAGCAAAGAGAATTGAGATGAATATTGACATAAGAGATAACTCTTGGAAAATCATTACTGTTTGAAGAATACCTTGCAAACGTGATCCAATTAGGGTGATGACAAGTACCTATGAGAGGTTCGCCATCACAATTTGTAGAACTTGGAATTTTGCATATTTCTGACCAAGGTGGTTCTTGGATTAATATTATGTCGAAATGGGAATAAGTTTTGAGTATGGTGTTGGTAATGAGGGAATTCTTGCGAAAGTTTTGTGAAAAAATTTTCAGATTTCGCACAATCATTGTTTGTTCGAGCCGTTCACTCCGGAGCGGATAGATTGTGACCTGTTTTCATGGATCTCAGCTTGCTTTTTAACGTGCCATTCCCTGTTGAAGCAGTGTCTCCAGAATGGGCAAGAGTTTGAGTTGGCTTGATGGTCCCCTTTGCAGTTGGAGCATTTGAATGAATGAGGGCATGGTTTGCCCTTCTTGGTTTCTAATCTAGGAGGGTTAATTTTGGCGTTAGCTTTACAACACCAGCCCAATTCCCTGTGATGCTCAGATTTGTGAGGACTATTACATTTAACGCATTTGGCCCCCTAGATTTGACATGAGAAAGTGAAGTGACCCCATTTCCAGCAATTCTTGCACTGGGAAACTCTGGGATTCATATTTGCTCCTCTAATCGTAGCAATGTAATTGCCCACGTTGAAACACCTATTGATAAGTAGTTTAGCATTTTGACCACTCTGTACATCCCATATATCAATCCAGACGATGGCCATATCTGACTTTGGTGAGACCTTGATAATTCTTGGCTTGGATGAGAGGAAAATATTGTCGAAAATATGGTTTTGCTTGAGTATGGTTTCGACGTCCGATGAAGTAAGTTTCTCTTGTGAGTTTGCATGGGGGTAAAATAGTATGCCAATAATTTTCAAATACGATTTCAACTTGGGGAGTCTTGAGTCTTCAACTTGAAGGGTATTAATGTCGTTCAAATTTTTGACGTAACAATCAATGATGGATAAGTCTGATTGTTGAGCAACCTTATTAGTGACAATAATGATTCCCATGTTGTCCGAACGAACATAGTCAACTAGAACATCAGTTTTTGCATTTCGAAGCTCTCTGTTGATGTTAGCTATATTTAGAGCAGAGTTCTTTATGAAGAATGAAATGTTTTCGCTGCTCATCAGGATGATGATGTGTTTTCTAGATGGATCTTTAGTGGTCATCTTGATTCACGGTTTTGGTTTGTTTTGCCCATGGACAATGTTGTTCATCTGATTGATTTTTTTGGCGTTTAAGGCAGGGAATACTTCTTTGATTTTTAAAACTTCAGAAGTGCTAGTCGAAGGCTTCGAGGCCTGCACATAAGATTTGCCCATTTGGTTATTGGTGGACTTGTCGTTGATATTGACTGAAGGTTTCTTAGGGTGAAAATATTTGGAGATGGCATTGATCTCCTTCTTGGTTTTGGCCGGAAGAGGGGGAAGAGGCGGCACTTTGTTGATGGTGACAAGAGTTGACTTGGGAATATCCTTCTTGGAATTACCTTTAGGAGGGGGAATACGCAAAGTGAATTTCGAAGATATCTTGGCCCTAAGAGTGTTCGATTTCTAATCAGTAAATAATCCGTCCCATTTGGACTCGTAAACTGATGAAATGAAATTCCAAATGGCATCTCCTATGCCATCGAAATCTTCAAGATCATTGACTTGAATACCGTTGACTTGTTTACCTTGAATATACTTAGCCAAGAAATTGAGTAATACCTTGATATTCTTGGCATCCGAAGCAAAGTGCTCAATAGAGCCGTGAAGGGAGATGGGGTGGAAGGAACCACCCCATAGATTGGGTTCAGTTGGTGCTTGAGGGTCGTAAGGAAGCTGTATGTTAATTACATCATCCACGTGTGAAACATGAGAAGATGTTGCCTCAATGTTGGCAGCTGGAGGCCTCGAGGTGTTCTGCTAGTTGGTTGCCTTACCAATCCTCAATGCTTTCTCTTGCTCTGTCTTGTAAGACATATCAAGACGTTTGTTGGCACTTTCTCCAATAGCAGGAGCATCATCTGGGTCTGTATCCATTCTATCATGATAGGGAGTGGAACGTCCAGAGAACACCATAGATGGGTCTCTGGAGGAATTGTTAGAGGATAAAGGATTTCTCTCTCGTACCTCAAGGTTGTTAGTGAGGACTCATCCTGACTGAATATCCATCCCTATGTTCATTTCAGAAGACATAGTTGGTAAAAGGTTCTTGAAGTTGGAATCTGTTGTTGAGTTGCTGAAGGGTGTAGAAGAAAAAGAAAATTTATTTGCTGACTTTCCAATAGGCGTTACCATACAAGATGGTGGTAAGAGGAAAAGAAGCGATGGTAATCTTGTTCTGTCAGCTATCATAAAGTATCCAAAGAAATATCTCTAATAAATTGACAAAATTTCCAATTATTATGAGATAGAAATATCAAGAGATTATAGAAGAATAAAAACTTTATATTTAAGTTGTAAGGGGACTGGCTCTTCCAAACTCTTTCTCTTCTGCATTTTTAGCTGATTCATGACCCTTTTCCATATCTGTACTTATTTACTTATTCAATTTCCTATACTCCAGATCCCTTTAAGCTATACACCAATACTCTCAACTATTTGTATATGTTATTAAACTCTCTTTTATACACTTTCTTGCTCTTTTGCAATACTCTGTGGTCTTCTGAAGTCTTTTAGTATCATCTACACATTTGCTTATCTACTTTCCTATACTCCAAAAGTATTTGCTAAGTACTTTGGCTCTCTTCCATTTCAATTTCTCTATTCTAAACTATTTCTAATTATTTGTGTATCATCATTCCTTGCTTATGTAATCAGAATTCTGACACATTAGAATAGACCTGTTATTATATAAAGTAGCTGTTATCTTTAGAAATCCCTATTCTATTTTCTTAGAATTTTCTGGAGGTAAGTATGTAATTTAGTAATCTTTTAGACAATAGACTTAGAATTTCCTAGAGATTTGAAGTGCTTTGCTCTTCTGCCTAGTCACCCTAACATAAGTTAACAAACTCAGTTTCTTGTAGCTAAAAAAACAAATCAGATAAGCTAACAATGTTAGGCCCCAATATAAGCTCTGAAAAAGTAAGTTTATGGACAGACATAAGAGAGGAAAGATGTACTTGAGCTATCAACAGTGTATCTTGATGCACAATGATAGTGATTTTAAATCAAATATTCAAATAATTTGCAATAAATGTCTAAAGTAGTCATAAAAAGAATCTGAACAAGTAGAATCATAGAGAAAATCATAGAATGATTTGTAGTAGAAATATGATAATTCATGAATATTTGAGAGATAGTAAAGAAATGATAATTCTGAATAGAACCATTGACCTTGGTCAAAAAATGACCATATGAGGTCTATATAAAGGTTAATTGAACTAAGAGAGTTGAAAAATGCCTCATAAGCAATTATAATATGTAGATAATAGCTAATATCTCTAAATACAGATTTGGAGAGCCAAAGGTTATTGGACAACATAAAAAGATAAGTTAATATTGTTAGCCATAACATAGTAAAGAAAAAGCTATATAGATAAGAGTATACGTTTTGAAATCTGACTCATAATATGAATATAGAGTATATCAAGATAAAAGAAGAGTAATATATATGCCTGGTTGTCTGGTTGAGATAAGAGATCCAGGACAGATTGAAGTCTTTCACAGAACTGACAGTTATGTTGTTATACTAGAAAATACTTTTATAAGGTTTTTTAAGTATATAAAACCTCTTTAAAGGTATCAGTGAGAAGATCTTACACTCCTAGATGATATCTCAGATCCTCTCAAACAGATATCAACTTGAGAGATAGTGTGGTAGCTGTGATTTAAACCAGATCTTAGAAAAACAAAGTCTCTAAAGATGTTACAACCTTAAGCTTGGCTCAGATTACAACTTAGACAAAGACTTGAGTAAGAGTGGAAAATTGGCAAAGTATAAGGATACAGGATAGTACTTATAGCTATATATACATATTGACAATCAGGAATACATATGGTGTTCTTGAGGAAACAATTAAAAAGAAATAAGGAAACCTCTACTACTATATGAAGCACTAACTGAGGAAAAAACAAGGTACAGTAAAGAATCAGTCATAAGTGAAACAAACCCTAGCACATGTCTAATATAAGGCAAATACCTGTAAAACATAAGATAGTTAATTATGCAATCATAATAATATCTCTGTTTTAATATAAATGTTCTCATGAATTCAACTCAAAAATACTAGATCTCTAGTCATATATAATACTACCAACTTCTTTGTAGGTCTAATAACTATTTCTCCTCAATGTTAATGCTATGAAGAAGAGTTCATGTAGTGGCCCTTCCAAATATATCTTGATTAGAAATCCTTATCTACTTGTATCTAAGTTATGTTTTTGTTTGATGAACACAGCTGCAATTTCTTTCCAATATTGGATATCTTGTTCTCTATTTTGTCAAAGAGTTTTATAATGAGGTGATAGAAGGAATAGTATGGTTTTTATTAGTGATTAGAGTGTTTTTAGAGCTTTTTCCAAGTTTTTTTGTATAAAAATAGATTCAGATGTCTTTAGTCTGCTAAATTTTGATGATATGTCATATGATTTGTATAAAAATACTTCTTCATCTTAAACTACACATTCTGTTCATTTTCCTTTATCAATGACTATTGGTTGTAGAGTCTCTTAGTATATTTTTTGATATATCTCTTGTATCATATTTATATACTCTTTGACTAATTCATTTCCTTTGTCTTTGTATTGATCAAATTTATTTTTTAGTAATGCTTGAATATGATGTGTTTGTTTTTCCATATCTCTATAGATAATATTTCATAGTTCTTTAGATATATTATATATATCTCTTTTATGTTGTGGTAATCACTAGTCTAAAAACAAAAAATAGACTACTAAGTAAACTTAAGAGTAAAGTGTCTTATAAATATCACAAGAACTTAACAAGGAATTTCCAATGAATTGTTACCCTAATTATATAATATATACATGGTCCATGCTAATGATAAATAACTTTGCTCTAAGTCTATGCATTGTTCATGAGTGCACTATATGCATACTATAAGGTTGATATGTTATTGACATACTCCTTAATGTCATCTTTTATAACTCAACAACCTTAGAGTAGGTCAAAAAGAAAGAACCTTATATTGGGTAACATAAGAAAACTCAATAGAGAACTTTGTATAGGATGGTCTACCTTATATACTAAAACCTAATGGTCCATGCTCTATTACTTTAGTCTACTCTAAATGACTATGTGTTTTCCTTAAGATTAATATATATGTAATATATTGTATAATGTCATTTTTTCTAAATCCTTCTACTGTCTTTCCTTGTGTTATATGTTGTGTGATAGTGTGACAGTTTGTGATGGTGACTTGCAATATCACACTGAACTCTAACCCTAAGTTTCAAACTGGAAAATAAATCAAAAAGAAAATAGAAAATGAGAAGAGAAATAAAATGAAACTAAGTTTACTTTTTGTAATTCTAACATTACCCTCTCTTTAAGATTCCTACCCTGGAGGAACTTGCTTCTTTTTCCCATATCATCTTATCTTTCTCCTTCTCCTTTTCCCAATTTCTTTCTAACTTCCTCAAATATTTGTTTTCAAATTTTCCATCATCTTAGCTATATAATATCTTTGTTATATATTTCCCTGGTAATTTCCTCCTCCTGAAGTCTCCTTCTTCTGCTATATCTAATTTTTTCTATCTTCTTACTTCTGCATTTACCCTCCCTTCAAACTCTGCTACTTTTTCCATTCTCTCTTTTCTTCTAATATCAATCACTATTCTTAACTTTCTCCTATAATTTGCTATAAACAGTGATATTCTGATTGCTAAATGTACTTTGTTGTTGATTACAAATTCTGCTGACACTAACTATTCCAGCTAATCTTTTTGTCTATAGTTTATGAAGAATTTCAAGTACTGTTCTAGTTTCTAATTCATTCTCTCCATCTGGTTATCTGTTTGAGAATGGAATGCTATTGACAACTTTGTTTCAATATCCAATATTTGGTTCAACTTCTTTATCAGCTCCACTACAAACTGTAGTTTTCTATTCAATATCACACTCTCTGGTAATCCATACAACTTCTATACATTATCTCTAAACAACCATACCAACTCTTCTACTAATGTTCTTTCTTTTGTTGCCACAAAATATGTTATCTTGGACAACCTATTGCAGACCACTAGGATCACATCTTTTCCAGCTACTAACAGTAACTTTGTAATGAAGTCCACTATTAGATATGTCCACAGTTTTCCCAGAACCTTGCTCAACTTCAACTTCTCTACTGGCATCTTTGTCTTATTTTTCATTCTCTAATACATATTACATTCTTCTAAATCCAGCACTACTAGCACTAGTTCTTTTGTAAACCTCTCCTTCAACTCCTTGAATACCTTTTCCTATCTCTCTATCCACTCCCACTTTTGATCTTTCTTTATCATATTGTGTAATGATCTAGCTATTGCTGTGAAATCTTTAATGAATCAATGATAATAATTTGCCAATCTCAAAGACTTCTATATGTCTTTAATTCCTGTCAGAGTTGGCCAGTTCAGAATTCCTTTTATCTTCTCTTCCTTCATCTTAATTCTCTCTAGTCCTATCACTACTTCTAAAAATCCTACTTCTTTCACCTTCCATTTGTATTTTTCTAGCTTTACATATAAATTATTCTCTGCCAACCTTTTAACCACTTTCTCTACTATCTCATTATGTCCTTCCTCCATTTCTGTCCTTACAATCATATTATTTATGAAACTTGCCATCTTTCCAGTGTTGATGAGATCCTATAGGATTTTGTTCATTATGGTCTAAAATGTTACTGGAGAATTTGTAAGTCTAAAGAACATTACTATTAGCTCAAATGATCCTTCTGGTATAGTAAATGCCATCTTATACTTGTCTTCCTCTTTTATCCATATATTATAATAACTCTATTATAAGTCTATTTCTGTAAATACTTTCTTTGTATCTATATTTTCTATAATATCCAAAATTAAAGATAAAGGGTAATTGTTTTTTACAGTCCATTAATTTAGATATTTATAGTCCTGTACCATATGCTTCTTTCCATCTTTCTTTCCTACAAAAAATACTGGTACTGTTTGAGGTGACTTTGAAGGTCTAATATACCTCTTACTTGATTGTTTAGAAATGAACTTGCACACCTCCTCCCTTTCTTCTCTTGATAGAGGATATACCTTTCTCTTTCTTGGCACAAACCTTTTCTTCATATCAATAGCATAATTCCATAGTTTTCTTGTGGACATCTGTTTACTAGTCTTTTTTCCAAAAACATGAATCTACTTGTGGAAACATTCTGGTATCATTTTTTTTCCTTTGATTTTGCTGTCTCCTCTTCCTCATCCCAAATCTCTCATTCTTCCACTACCTTCTTTACTTCCATCATTCTTTCCTTCTTTGGTTTTTCTCTCTCTCTTTTTCTGCTCTTTCTCCTCTCATTTCTTCCCCAATTCTTTTTTCTTCTCTTCTTCTTTTTATTTTTCCTACTCAAATTTTCCCTGTTTTGGCCTCCACTGCTTTCTATATTCTTCTGGACATCTTATCATTTTTACTTCTTCTTTTCTCCAGTCAATCTCAAAATTATAGCAAGTCATGGCATTTCTAAGATTATATTCCACTTCTGCTCTTCTATCACATCTATCTCCATCCTCTTCCTATGTCTCTGGTGATAGATGTTCATCTCTACAGTATATTCTATTGGTCCTTCCTTATTAAATATTCTGTCCATGTTTCTTATATATATTGGTCTTTTTATTTTTTTTCAACTTAAACTTCTGCTTTCTTGCAAACTCCAAACTCATCACTAGCACTGTAGCCTCACTATCTAATAATGCTTCCACCATCACTTCTCTCCTGTGTGTCAGTTCCCTTTAGCCCAATCTTTACTGTTATTTCTCTTAATATGTCCCCATTGTAGCAGAATATATTTTCTACTACTCTAGAGAGCATTATAAATCTATTGTAGCCTATTGTAGCTATTGAGACCTAATCAAGGACTATTAGATCTCCACCCCCATTTAAATTATTGTTCTAGTCCTGTCCATTTCCCTCTTCAATTATCCTTCTTTGTTTATTATTCTCATTTCCATATTTCAGTCTTCTTCCTTCACCAATTCTGTCTTTTATTCTTCTATTCCTACAATTTCTTGCCAAATATCTAAAACCCCTGCAGTTATAGCAATTTCTGTTTTTTCTGTCCACTTTCATGGTATATAGATTGCATAATGCAAACCCTGCCCATTGATTCAGATATACCATTACCACATTTATCCTTTCTACCCTTTCTATTGAAGCAGGCCTTGTTGGTGCCCATTGTTGAGGAATCTCTTGTCTCCTCCACCAATCTTAAGACTGTGGCATTTGTTGCTATTGTGTTCTTTGATTATTTGACCTTGAAGCCTATGATCTCTATTCTCATTGACCTCTCAACTTCTTCTTTTCTCTCCTACTCTCCTTCCAGTTTCTATCCAAATTTATTGTCCATTCATACCATTGCTTGATTAAGATGGATTGCCATTCTGACTCCATAAGTCTTTGGCATATTGTCTCATTTATCTCTCTCTTGAACTCTTTAATTAAGAGTCTTCTTTTATATTTATTTCCTTTTGCTACTCTCCTAGATTCTTGAACAAACTCTTCCATCATCTTTCCTCCCTACTCTGACCTTCTCAATTTTGCTACTTTGTTTGCTTCTTTGTCCTCTCCTCCAAACTCTTCTCTTAAATCTGCCAAGAATTCCCCTACTACTTTGTAATTTAGTAATTCTCTCTCCAAATCCTCTATAATGTTTTTCTTCCAAATATTTACTGATCCTTCTTGTATATATAATAACACCCACTAAATCTGTTTCTCTACTGTTGCTTCTCTCATCCTTATTTTTATATATAATTTGTATACTATCAGAAACCCCAAAACTTGCCTTGCTTTTCTATTGAATGTTAGTAGCTTAGCTACTTCTACATTTGATCCTGTGCTAGGTCAGGACATCTCTTCTCCTCTCCCTCCACCTGCTGCTAGCAGTACTTGGATCTGTACTTGTATTTCTGCAAGCTATTTTTGTTACTGCCAAATTATCTGTTCTAAATTTGTATTATGTCAACTCATGTTGTATAATGATGGTGGTGGTGATATGAGTAGTAGTGATAAAGGAAAAGCAGAACCAGTGCTTGTCTCACTCTCTGACTCATACTTGCTATTCAACTTAATCTTGGTAGATGCTAGTGGGCTCTCTTCTTGTTCTATCTGACACTATATACTAACTACCTATACTACTGACTAATACTCTAATCAAATTGTAAACTATTTTGACTTAAGAAAGACATTCTACACTAAATAGGATCTGAAGGATACCTGTTATTTCTCTATGTATACAGATCACAAGAAGACACTGTAATATGAGACTTCTATACAAAACTAAGCTACTATGTCCATATAAGATAATATATCTTACTACACCAGTAGGCTTTGGTACAACAAAACAGCTAGAATTCTTCCTTCTGACTGGTATACTTTTTAAGCCTAGAGTTTAGCTATTCTTCTTGACTAAAGAACTGTGTTATCTCTCAGTCAAGGATGATAAGAGATAAGAGAGAATAGAGAAGGCCCTAGATTGGATGGTCTCAAGAATAGGAATCAAGTTCTAATGTTATAGCTTAATAATCTTAGAGTAAGTCAAAGAGAAAAAACCTTATATTAGGTAACATAAGAGAACTTAATAGAAACTTTGTACAGGATGGTTTATCTTATATACTAAAATCTATAGTCCATGCTCTACTACTTTAGCCTACTCTAAATGACTATATATTTTTCTTCAGATCAACATGTATATAATATATTATATAATATCATTCCTTCTAGATCTTTCTACTGTCTTTCCTCATATTATATGATCATATATTAGTGTAACTATAACAGTATTATAGTATGACAATTTGTGATGGTGACTTGTAATATCATACTGAACCCTAACCTTAAGTTCCAGACTGAAAAATAAATCAAATAGAAAATAGAAAATGAGAAGAAAAATAAAATGAAACTAAGTTTACTTTTTATGATTCTAACATTATTCTTCTAGTTCCTTCTCTCAGAATCTGGGCCTATAATCTCATATTTTGTGATATTTTATATAATGACAGTCACATATCTCTTCATTATCTAGGAAAAATTAAATTAAATTAAAAATAAAATAAGATCAAAATAAAATATCTAAGTTTAAGCATACTATGACACTCCAATTTGTGCTTTGTATGTGTCACTTTATATAATTAGATCATCTTGATATCTATTAGTTAAATATTTACAACATCAGCCAACTTGACTAAGTTCTAGATTTGTAATTGAATATTAGCTATTGTTTCCAATTCTTAGATAATCTTATGGTATTTTTTTGTCCAATCTTTCTTTTCTTTGTTTAGAATTATAATATAATTCATATTGTTAATAGTATGAGCAACATAAAGGTTAGGGGAGATAGATGTAGTGGTAAACTGGTAAGCTATTGATTGAATTTCTCAATATTGGTAGTGTAACTTTGAGATATTAATTTGGGATTTTACTTCTCTCTTTTATAGGTTTTAACTCAAAATCTTCATCCAATAATCTTAAATTGCTTCTCTAGTATGTAGTAATCCTGTTTCTACTATCTATTAATCATATTTGTTTCTATAACCTTTCTAATTATATTCTCATTTTTATAAGTCTTCTACTTCATATTTTTCTTTGTTAATAATATCTAGTAGAGATGCTAGATCTATATGATGTCTCTTGAATTGTGGTTTCCTATATTGTATAAGCAGGTTTTCATTGAATATGTTGTATATTATTTATCCTTCTGATAACTCTAGCTAAAATACTTCTTAACCAATGTCCTTTATAATTCTAAAAGAACTGTATCTTTTTTGGTTTAGCTTTTTGGAGAGTTATTTTGAATAAATATTTCTAGCTTTTAGCCACACATTGTCTCCTTATTTTAATTCTCGTGGATTCTGTTTTTTCTTGTTAAATTGCTTCTTCATGGCTTCTTTTGCTATTGCCATCAATATTTTTTACTGTTTTCCAACTTTCTTGTAATCCCTCAAGGAAATTATCTAGCTTTAGTAATTTTTTTTCACTGTTAAGTCCTCTTTCTATAGATATTATCTAAAATTAAGTTTGAATGAGGTATATTCTGTAACCACATCTCTTATCATTATACTGGAATTCTGTTACTGATAACCATTCCATCTAATTGTCTTGTTGATAATTAACATAGTGTTACAAGAACACTTTGACTTCTTAATTATTTAACTGTTTGTTTGAGCATGATATACTGCAAATAGTGTTTATTTTGTTCCCAATACTTTTCCTAAGTCTTTTATGAATCTTAAGGCAAATTAAGGTCCTTTGTTACTGAAAACCTTTCATGGTACTCCATGTATCTTCTATATTTTGTCTCTGTAGATTTTGGCTATATCTTCTAATAATACTACTGTAGTTATTACTGTAAGCCTGATTATCTTAGTAAATCAATCTATTATGACCACTATTGTGTTCTTGTTATTTGATTGGAAAGTAGTCCAATAATATCAATACTGATTTCTTGCCATAGTTCTTCAGATATCTCCAATGAGTAAAGCTATTCTATTTTCTTCATGTATTACACTTTATTCTGTTAGTATTTTTGAAATCCTTGGATATATTTCTTGATATCACTTCTTATTCCTGGCTACCAATAGAAACAGTTTCTCTTAATCAACTTAAGCATTCTTTGTTGTCCTAAATATTCTACATCTGCTGGTTTATAGTTTTCTTATAGGATTTGCTCTTATATTTTCTAGTTGTTTGGGACATACATCCTTTCTTTTATATATACCACTTCTTTATTCTCTCATGCTTGTCTATCTTATTTTTCTAATTCTTTCTATACTTCCTACTTTCTAGTATTGTTCCTTCAAATTCTATCCATTAATATGGTTTCTTTTACTACTTGGTTTCCTCTGAATACCATTACTTCTGCTACTATGTTAACTCTTCTTGTCCAGAGTTCTTCTTTAAGTATCTTGATGCCTTTGTTATCATATTTGGTGTCTATCTGGTTCTTTCTTAACAATATATCTGCTCTTGTATTTATTTTTCTAGAAATGTATTATAGGATGAAATTATAATCTTGTAACTTCAAGTACTATCTTGCTGTCTGTCTATTGAACTTGTGTGGTTCTTGAAAATACTTGAGATTTTTGTAATCTGTTCAGACTTCAAACTTCTCTGTAATGTTCAATAGATATTACTTTCATTTGGTTAAGGCTTCTACTATGGCTAGTAGTTTTTTGTCATATATCTTGTAATTTCTTTTAGCTACTTGTATTGTTTCTTGATAAAAATACAATCAGTTTCCACTTTCTCTCTTGTTCTTGTAACAACACTCCTCCAATTGCATGTTCTAATGTGTTGGTTCTACTCTGAATTTTTCTTCTCTTTTTAGTAGACTAAGTACTTGTTAACTAGTAATCTTGTTCTTCAACTCTTCATATGCTTTTTAGTATTATTCTTCCCATTTCAATTTCTTTTTTCCTTTGAGTTTGTTGAGAGGTTTTATGCTACTGAAGTTTTTGATAAAGCATTGATAGAAATTTATGAATTCTAAGAAGCTTTCCACTTCTTTTATCTTGGTAGGAGTTTTCCATTCTTTGATAGTCTTGAATTTGTTGTTTTCTATCTGTACTCCTCCTCTCCCAACTACCACTCCTAGTATAGATATCTCTTCAGTATCAAAGTTGCACTTTGACTATTTAAAGCAAATATTATGTTTTTTTACTATCTTTCAAAATATATCATTTTTTCTTTAGTTCTTTCTTAGTCTTAGCAGGTATTACAAAATTGTCCATATAATTGGCCAATACACCTTTGTACAAAAGTTCTCTGAATATACTGTTTATCATTCTTTGAAATGTGTCTAGCAAGTTGCATAACCCAAAGTATATTACTTTTGGTTCAAATAATCCCTTGTTGGTTAAAAACATGGCCTTTTATTCATCTTCTTCTATGATCTATACATTGTTATATCCCCAGATAAGATTCAATTTGTTAAAGTATTCAGCATTTTTGATATTGTCAATTACTTTTCCAATTAAGGATAGTGGCATCTTATCTTTTATTGTATGCTGGTTCAATTTTTTGTAGTCCTGTACTAATCATAGTAACTTATTCTTCTTTGGAATATAAAAGTATGGTGCTGCATATCATAAACTTGATTCCACAATTAGTTCTATCTTAAGCTGTTTATTCAACCATTAATTTAGTGCTTTATCTTCTTTGACTGTCATCATATAGGCCTTGGCATTTAACTCCTTCAGTGTATTTTCTGTTAGATTGATTTTTTGATTCTATTCTCTTTGTTTAGGTAGCTTTTTGAATTTCTTTTTCTCTTTCTATAATCTATTTCCTCTAAATTAAATATTATAGCTATTAGCATAATAATATCTTGTTGAATAAATGGGTGAATAGTTGAATATACTCTAGTAAATTCTTTGGATTGGTTAGGTCTAGTTCTTTTCCTATTTTCTATTATTTTTTATTCTTGTTATATGTTAGCTGTAATCTCTATATTCTTAATGTAAACATAATATCCTAGTATTGTGTTCTGTATTCCTTTGGGCATCTTGTAAATTATATTATTTCTATATTCTAATTTACTTCTAAATTGTGCTTAACCAACTAGTTATATCCCAAAAATATATTTATACTATTTAAATCTGTGACTACAGCATTAATCTATCCTATGTATCTGTTGATCTCTAGTTCCAGTGGTACAAATCTTGTAACTTCTCCATTCTTAGTTTTATCTACATTCAAGACTTCAAATGACCTGTCTATTGGTTCTGTTTTTATCTGTTCTTTGTATTCAATGTCTTAATATTTGTTTACATATTGAGCTCTCTTTCTTTATTATCTTATTAATAGGGAGTAATATATTGGTTTAGAGATTTACTATATACAAAGGTTCATTATACTATATCTACTCTGAACCTCTGACAAAACTCTTCTATTTGTTATTGTATTTATCATCTAAATCTTCTTGTATTCTTATATTCTTTATTTTCTGTTCTGAACTACAATTCTTTATGAGGTGTTCTACTTTGTTATATTTATAGCACTTTTTTATCTCTTTTTCTTTCTTTGGCTTTCAGCAGTCTTTCATGTGCTTATAAATATTACAATTGAAACACCTAGGTTTTCTATCTTTGTCATAGTTATTCTTAAACTTTTCAATCTCCATTAGTATCTCTTTGTCTCTATAAATAATTCCAGTTCCAGTTCTATAATTCTATCTGCTTTCTGCAAATTTATATTTCTGTTCAACTGAGATAATCACCATCTTCTATTTCTTCAAAGTCTCTGGTACTATTATAAGTGGATATTCAAATATAGTCTTAATAATGTTGCTTCTCACATTCTTCTTTACCAAAAATACTATATGTATGTTATTTATTTCCATCTTCATAGCCAATGCTTCAAATATGATTATGAAGTCTGCAATGTGCTTCTTTCCTTGTTAGAATATCTTGATTTTCTACTTGATATCCACTATCTTGCTCTTATTGTTAAATGCTGTCTTGATTTCTTTAACAAATTTATCCTAATCCTAGATATTGTTTTCTTCTTCTATTTGATTGATTTTCTTCTATGTATATATTTCTGCAACATCCTCTAAGTCAGACTAATATTACTGTAATCTTGTTATCTGTTACTATGACTTTATTGTTCTTAAGAATAATTAGATTCTTTTCTACCAGTTTTTAAACTTTATCTAGTTACTATCAAACTATCTTAGGTCTGAGACTATACTTTTTGGTATCACTGCCTTGTTAGAATTATAAAGAATGGGCTTAATTTAATTTAATTTAATTTATTTTTTATTTTTCTATTTTAAACTAGGATTAGAGTCTAATATAACATCACAAGTCACTGTCACATTATCACACACTTATGTAACATAGTAAAAAAAAGTAGAAGAATCTAAAATAATGGTATCATAATAATATATATTAATTTCAAGGCTTACACATGGTTATTTAGGGTAGGCTAAGGTAGTAGAGTATAGACTATAAGTAATTAGTATATAAGATAGACTATCTTGTACAGAGTTCTCTATTAAGTTCTCTTATGTAAACCCTATATAAGATTTCTTTTCTTGATCCACTCTAAGATCTTGAGATCATAATATGTCTATTCTAATACTGCTGGTGCTAGTACTAATACTGTTGACATGTTCTTTGGTGTTTCTAGTTTAGTTGTTTTATTCTTGTCTAAGGCATATTCTTTAGTAATTTTTAATAATCTAAGTATTTCTTTAAGTATCTCAATATTAGTGTCTTAACATTGTTAAACTGTCTTATCTATCTATGGATTCTACTATAACAATTTGTATCTTTTTTCTATTCTATTAGTGATATCTCATGCAACAATCTATATATTGTAGCAATTACTAGTCAAGATAACTAAAAATGTTACTAAGTAAACTTGAGATTAAAGTATCTTGTGAAGATTACAAGAAAAAGTCCTATTCTAAAGTTTATATGTTGTTTATAAGTATACTATATATACACTATAAGGTAAACATGCTATAGATATATATTTTAATGTCATTTATTTTAGTTATTTCTACAATGTTCTAGACTTATGATATAGTATCATGTAACCACAGTCATATGTCTCTTTATTGTCCAAAAAAAACAAAAAATAAAAACAAAAGAAAAAGAAAACAAAAGAAAAAGAAAAATTAAATTAAATTAAATCAAAATAGAATAAAATGTTCAAGTCCAAGTATACTATAACAATATCTTTCTCTTAGAGTTTTGCCTCCTTTTCCTTTTCTATCTCATTCAACTTCTCTCTAACTTCTTTAAATACACACCTTCAAATTTTCTATTATTCTATTCAAACAGAATCTTGACTATATACTTCTCTAGTAATTCACTCCTCTTAAATACTTCTGCTTCCAGATCCAATGCTTTCTTTTTCCTCTTTTCTTTTCTCCTTTCCACTTGTTTTATTTCTTTTTTCCTAATTTTCTTTTCAAATTTCTTTACTAACTCCATCATATTTCCCAAATTTTCTAACCCCTTCCAAGTGTCTTTTTCCACTATATTTCTCTTCCACCTAACAAAATACTTTGGTTTTCCTCTTATATCTCTTCTATTTAATATTTTCTCAACTTTATACTCTTTTTCTCCATCTATCTCTACTGGAAGAGATAGAATCTTCTTTTTTCCCTCTACTTGCTCCTGATATATTGTTATTCTGCTTACATTGACCATCAGATGAATCTTCATTGATGCTAGTAACTCCAATTCTACTACATTCTCTAATATAAATTTCTTAATTTTATAAGGTCTTATCAACTTCTCTATCAACTTCTTTATTTCTCTATTCTTTATCTGCAATGTCAAATCCCTTGTACTCAATGATATCCTATCTCCCACCTTGTACTCTACTGTCTCCTATCTGCATATTTTTTCATTTCCTCTTATGTTTTTGTTAACTCTATCTTTATCTCCTTATATATCTCTTTTATCTCCTTTACAAACTTCTCTGCCTTTGTATGCTTTTCCTTTTGTCTTATCTTGAAACCAATTCTTAACTTTCATTCATAGTTAACCTTAAATGGTGATAACTTTATTACTGTGTATATCTTATTATTGAAGGTAAACTCTGCAGTTACCAACTATTTCAACCAATTGCTTTGTTTATGATCAATATATATTCTCAAATACTATTCTAGCTTCTGGTTCATCCTCTCCATCTGTCTGTCTGTCTGTGGATAAAAAGCTATAAAAAGCTTTGTTTTTGTCCCTAACATTTTATTCAACTCTTTTATCAAACCTACTACAAACTGAGATCCTCTATCTAAAATCACACTCTCTAGCAACCCATACAACTTCTATATATTATTTCTGAATAACTTAGCCAAACTCTCTACTGTGATTTTTTCTGTTGTCACAATAAAGTGTGACATTTTTGAAAACCTATCACATACTACCAAAATTAAATTATAATCTCTTGATACTAGTAACTTTGTAATAAAGTCTACTAATATATATTACCAGTCTTTCTAGTACTGTATTTAGTCTTAGTTTTTCCACCAGCATCTCCATTCTATTCTTCATTCTCTGGTATTGATTACATCTCTCTATATATCACTTTACTTTCTTTGTAACTCCTGGCCACCAATAATTTCTAGTGACCAATTTTACTATCTTCCACTGTTCTCCATATTTTGCTATCAGTATATCATGATAAAGCTGAATAACCTCCAATCTTAACTTTCTATTCTTCAGAACATACATCTTCCTCTTTTTAACACTAACTTATCTTCAATCTGCCACTTATCATTTCTCAATACATTAATTCTAGTCTTCTTCATTTCTTCTACTACTTTTATTACTTCATCATTCTTTGCTTCTGATTTTTTCAGTAATCTCCTCTTCAACTTCTTCAATTAATAACTATCTCTTTTCTATCACTCTAATCTTTAGCCACTCCTTTTCTAGCATCACCTGATTTTTATTATCTCTTTCTACTCCCTTTGCCTAATCTGTTCTCCTACTTAGACTATCTACTTATCCCATACTCTTGCTAGCTATATACTTTGAGATAAAATCAAATCTTGACAAATATAAGGTCTATCTAGCCTACCTTTGATTTAACTTCTGAGCCTTCATAAAGTATTCCAAGTTCTTGTGATCAGTCTAGATTTCAAACTGACTCTTAGTGCCTTCTATAAAAATGCCCCCATGTCTCTAAATGATTGCCAACATCTCTTTATTGTAAATCTCATAGTTTATTTTGGCCTTGTTTAATGACTTAAAATATAAGCAACTGGCCTCTACTTTTCATCCTCACACTTCATTGACAATACTCCTCCCATAGTAAAATCTGACACATCCATCTCTACTCTTATTTCCTTGTCTAGGTCTAGTATAACCAAGACTGGCTCTATTGTAAATCTCTTCTTCAACTCTTCAAATACTCTCTACTATCTCTCTTCCTAATTCTACTTGATCTCTTTCCTTGTCATCTCATAAAAAGGTTTTACTATCCTAGCAAAATCCTTGACAAATCATCTATAATAATTTGCCAACCCCAAAAACTTCTATACATTCCTCAGTACCAGCTATTATACCACTTTCTGAACCTTTTCTTTCTCTATTTTTACTCTGTCTAAACCTATTACCACTTTTAAAAATCCAACCTATCTAACCTTCTATACACATTTTTCTGGATTTACAAATAAATCATTCTCTACCATCCTTCTCAGCACTTCTTCCACAATATCATCATGCCCTTCCTCTGTCTCTGTTCCCACCATCACATTGTCAATAAACAATATCTTCTATTTCTATTATATTCTTCAGCAAATCATTTATCATCACCTAGAAAGTTGCTGGTAAGTTTGTCAACCCAAAGAATATTACTGTCAGCTCAAAGATACCCTCTGGCATCAAGAATATTGTCTTTCATTTATCTTCTTTAATTCTTACATTATTGTATTCTTACCTCAAATCTATCTTTGTAATCACTTTCTTCTTCCCAATGTTATTTATCAGATCCCAAATTAGTGACAATGTATAATTGTTCTTAATTGTCTAACTGTTCAAGTATTAATAATTCTGCACCATTCTCTTCTTTCTATCTTTCTATGGCACAAAGAATACTGGTAATGTTTGCAGTGATTTTAATAGTCAAATATAACCCTTTCTTAGCTAATCCTTCACAAACTCCAACTCTTATACCTCCTCTCTCTATATTCTTGATAATGGGTATATCTTCTTTTTCAGAGCAAATCCTCCTCTGAGATCTATGGTATGATCCCATGTCTTCTTCATTGGTATCCTCTCTAATTCTTTCTTCTCAAATAATTTTAAATATCTATGAAACCTTCTCAGAACTATCTCCTCCACCATCCTAATTTCTATCAGATCTTCTTCTTTCTCTTTTTCTCTTTTATTATTCTTGCTATCTTTATTTTTTCTTAAACTATCAGTTTTCTAAAGTCTTTCTTCTTCTCTTTCTATCTCTTCTCCTTCTTTTGCTCTTTTTGCTTTTGCTTTTGCTATCCTGGCTTCATCTGTTTTGTCTTTCACTGTTTCCCATACTTATCTGGACATTTTGTCATTTTAACCTTCTTAGTTTTCCAATCAATTTTAGGGTTATGGCATACCAGCTACAGTATTTCTAATATAACACTCTACTTCTGTTCTTCTACTCTGTTCTCTTCTTATGATCTTTGAAAAATAACTCTATCTCCACTATGTACTCTATTGGTTTTTCATAATTAAAGGTACTATTGATATTCCTCATATAAATTGGCCTGTCCAACTTCTTTCTGAACTTATTCTTTTTTGTGAACTCTGAACTCATCACCAATTCTATTGCTCCACTGTCTAATAACACTTTTACAACTATTTCTTCTTCATTTTTTTCTCTACTCCTGTTCTTTTTCACTGTCTTCTCCTCTGTTTATCACTTTATCCTTCAATACTTCAAATTTATTCAAGAGTATCAATACTGATCCTTCTTCTCCTACATTCTCATAGTAATGGATGATATGCCTAAAACCTCCACATACAAAATACTTTTTCTCTATCATTGCTCTTTCTCTATTTTCCTCTTTTCTTCTCTTCTATGCCTTCTGTCTTTTCCATTTCCTTTCTGCTCTTCTTTCTTTTCTTATTCTCATCTCTTCTACTTTTCTCTTCCTTCTCTTTCTTTTCTTCTTTTTTATTCTTCCTCTTCCCATCTCTCATTATATTCTCTTCTTTTTTCTTCTTTATTTCTTTTTATCAATATTACTAATGTTTTCTACAATTATAATATTTTTATATTATTTTCCATTACTATTTTCAACATTTTATTTGCTTCTTCTTCTTTTATATCTCTGATTAACTCCTCCATGTTCACCTGGCTAATATTCACAATATTCTTATTAAGACTACTTGTTGTTATAGTTTTTAACAACAGAAAATGATATCTTCAAAAAACTGTTCCTCTGTAAGTGCTAGCTAATATTCTTCCTATCTAATCTCACACTATCTACTAACTACCTGTCTACTACTCTACTAACTACTAACCTAATAAACATTGGCTAATATCTCCAAAAAAGAAATCCTTAATCTAGATGTTTCTCTACTAGAAAATGCTGTTTCTCTATATGTACTAATTATAAGGGGACCAGTAGCATAAGACTTCTACTTGAAAAATACTATCTACTATATCCACAAAAGATGTTATGTCCAATATATACTAGTGGGCTATAATATAAAAGAATGACCAAACTTCTCCTGCTATGACTTAAGACTTAAAGTAGAGTCAAAAAATAAATTAGCCTACTCTATATACTATTGATATATAGGCTAATATTATTATTTCAGAATCTTCTATGATGTCTTTTTTTGTGATATGTGATTGTGTGACAGTGTGACAGTGACATATGACATTACTTTTACTCATAACACTAAGTTCAAGATAAGAAAATAAATATAAAATAAGAAAAAAATTGAAAATAAGTTAAGTTTATTGTTTCTTTCTCTCATATCACCATCTTATATGGTAGCACCCATTATAGAATCAGTGAATACATTATTTCTCTCATCTTTAAACTGTCTAAACAATTAAATAATATCTTTCTTATCTATATGAATAGATATTGATATGAATACTACTTATAGTTAGTCGATAATATCAAGACCTAATTCTTTTAGAGAGTTTTTAGTACTTTCCAATGCTTTGTCTATGAACTATGCAAAAAGAGTACAAACATAGGCTAATACATTTACTTGGGCTGAACAGATGAACAATAAGAGTTCTTAAACATTTTTTCTTTTATATACAAGTACAAAAGAAGAGAAAACATCTTTAGAAATATGGAACTCAAGAACAAGGCCATGCATAATCCACATGTTAGTAATACTACCAATATGTATCTGTCTCAAATAGAGGATAACAATATTTCATCTACTCTTCAAGAAATTGATTTATTTGCAATCTTCTATGTAGTAAATTAACCTGTAGATCCACAGTTGTGGAATAGCAGTTTTTGCCCAATTTTCCTTTTTAGTATTAATAAATATCTCAATAGAAATGCTAGGAACATTACATATTTGCTTTTAATAAATAGTATAAACTCAAGAAAAAAACTGGAAAGAATATTTCTCAAATAGCTGAATTTGAATTTGCTGTCTAGGAATTTTTATTAACTATATGCAAATTTAAATGGGACAAGTTAAAAGCTAACAAAAATCAAAAAATATTCTGACAATATGTTTCATCTTAATTCAACAAAACAATGCCCAAATCTATGAAGATTCTTAATCCTAAAACTTTGCAAAAGAAAAGTAGGCCAATATTTCTAAAATTTCTCCTTCTATCCTATCTAGACTAAGTAAGAAAGTTTTGGAAAGATTCAAATTTTTCAAGAAAAACCAAACTTCTTCAATGAATTCATAGTTGAAAAGACTCTTATATGCCTAGACATTAAGAAGTAATATCAATGAAATTATCAAGATTAAAAATACTTTTCTGAATCTTTGTTACAACCTTAGCTTGGAGCTTAGGTTACACTTAAGCAAAGACTTGAGAGTAGGCAAGGGAAATATATTAATTGGTAAAGTGTAAAGAATACAGAGGTATCTCTATACTATATATATATAACAGCCATAAGGAAACTATTCAGAATACATGAGGTAACTGAGTCATACAACATGAGAATGAAGCAAGAATAAGGTGCCTACTACATGAGATGCTGATTGAGACTATTACAGCACAACTGATTATATCATCATTACTCTTAACCCTAGTCCTTATTGCATCCAGAAGGCATTAATGGTAATAATCTTTCTTCTAACAAAGTTTTAAAAATATATAAACAAATTATTGTTTCTATGAGATCAAACAATACAAAAAGAGTAATGACAAAAGCTAATATTTATATTTTAAACATTAATAAACTTCTAAAAGGAGTTAAATCTGAAATTTCTATCAACTTTATTTGTTCTGATAATAAGAGGCTTTTTATTACTACTAGCAAGGTAGCTATAATTTCCAACCTAAACATTATCAAGAAATATGTTAAAGAACTCAATAATGTTAACTCAAATGATATTATAAGCTTGAGGCTCCCCCAATCCAAATCCTATCTGAAAATCCTTTGTATTTCTTACTTTATAGAAAATATCAATCTTTCTATCTCTTCTAATATTATCAAAAGTATTATCAAATCAAACTACATTCTTAATAACATAGTTCTAGCTTTTTATCTGTATATCATCAAAACATCTCCAAAGTTTGATATGGTAGTTATCTAGGTTGATATTTAGTATTCCCAAAATAGCTCCAATATTAAAATACTTATTAACAAATGTCTTAATATCAGTAGTTATATTACTACTATTAGAGACACATACATGAATTCTGGTATTTCCTAATGTAAAAACTGCTGGAAGTAGGACCATATCACTATTGCTTGCTACATATATAAAGCTAAATGCCAAAAGTACAATAGTCTATACAAGTTAGAACACTATAGAAACATGGCTTGGTATTGCAAAGCTAATTTCAGGATAAACCCTCCAAAACTTGAAACCTCTAAAGAAGAACTATATTTACACTTCTTCAAATGTGTTAATTGCAAAGGCAAATACCAAGTGAATAGCTATAATTATCTATTCTGGAAATATAGGTTTAATCATAACTAGTATAACAAGAAGTTGCAGGAGCTCTGAAAAATCAGAACTAATTTAATTCATGCAAGTACAAGCAAGTCAAAACAATAAATTCAAAAAACCTTTAAATCTTTTCACAGAACATATGCAAAAACTATCTCCTTACTAATATTATTTTAGAAAACTACAAAAATTTTGATATAATATTTATTCAAGAATCTTCTTGGCCTATTATCTGGAATATTTCTAGTTTATCATCTGAAGAGAGTGAAAAAATCATTAGTGCTCCCAATTATTCTTTATAGGTTACTTTTTCAAGACAATCAGCTAACAAAAATAAACATCCTAGAATCATCACCTACATCAACTTTTGACTCTCTCAATTATATTTCTTGCTCAGAAAAGACATTATGAACTATAGAGATATCAATCTCATTTTGTTCTTTAATAGTAGAATTATTTACTTCATAATTAACATATATTCTAGTGATTAGCAAAGTATCTTGAAATATCTAAAGAATATCAAGATAAATCTGAGTAATATTCTTATTATGACTGAAGATTTTAATCATCTGTTATACTCCCACCATTCAATTCATGTTAACACTTTCAGAGAAATTGCTAATTCTTTCAATTTAGGGTTATTAATGCCTATAAATCAAGTTCTAGCAAGATATGCTGATAATCCAAATAAATCCAATTTGGTGATTGACTTAATGTTTTTTTGGATTAATTCCAAAGAAATAAACACTTACTTTATTTTACAAGACTTATAAAGTCTTTCTGACCACATTTCTTAATAATCAATATTATTGTCAGTGAGGAATTTATTCAGAATAGATAACAAACCATCATTAAGAACAGTAAAGAAGAAAAAATTGGGTTTATTAACAAGCTCAAGAATACAATAGGTACTATTGATACTACTGACATTCCTAATAGTGAATTACTAGAAAAAGTAGTGGAGGAATTTATGTCTATTTCAGAGAATATTTGGAATAAGTATGGTGGAGCAAAAAGTGTAGCAAAAAACTAAGTATGTATTGCTCATCTAAGTCAACTTTGGACTAGAAAGCTTTCAAAGAGATAGTCAAGAGAACTAAAAGATTCTTTTTTAATAAGAAAATTTGAGAAATTACATTGAGAAATAAAAGACTCTAATATTTTATAAACTAGGTCAAGAAACACAAGTTACCAGCTACAGAAGTCATTCAGTTCAATGGGTAGCTATATACTGAATTAGAAGATCTTTGACAAGCTCTTTACCAAATTAACTTATAATTACTTAACAATATTCCATCAAGATCCCAATTTAAGTAACTGTCTTTTTCCAAAGCAGAATTTACTGATATTATTAAAAAGTATAATAGTTCATCCACCTCAGAACCAGATTACTTATTATGGAGTCATCTTAAAATCTTAATAACTGATGACAAATATATTATAAATTTCAGATTCTAGCTCTTATATTTTAAAAAATTGACATCAATTATAATCCATAAACAAAATAAACCAGTATATGACTCACCTAAGATTTTTTATCCTATTTGTTATGATACACTTAAACTCTTATATTTTATTTTGATTTTATTTTCCTTTTATCTATTTTCTTTGATTTGATTTCTCTTTTATTTCTTGGACAATGAAGAGGCATGTGACTGTGATCACATGACACATCACATAACATGATATCATAGGCTTAGAATTTAGGAAAAGAGGCTAGAAAAATGATATTAAAATACATATTAATAACATATTCATCTCATAATATATATATTATACACTTATAGCAGACACTCATAGCAGACATATCTTAGCTTTTGATATTGCTTAATTTTTTCCATCTCTTAATCATCAGCTCCTTCTTCCATTAATTTTGGACAAAGCTAAATTCAATTCCAGAATTTCTACTTTATTTTCTAATTATTTAATTAATAGATAAACTCAATACATATGGAACAATTTTGCTTCTTTCTCTTTCAGAACTGATATAAATGTGGGCCAAGAGTCTGCTCTGTCTCCTATTTTGTCTGCATTTTACATTACTCATATCTTTGAGAAAAGAACTTGAAACCTTCACAACATATTGAAGGTATTTTATTTTTCTAGATCCACAAAGAATTAAAAATCCCCTTCTCTGGATTTAGAATCACTAGAAGGTCCTCTTTTTCAATCAAAAGATAAGTGAAAGTATCTTGATTTCATCTTTAACAGAAAATTCTCTATTTTTTTTCCATTTTAAAACTTAGAGTTTGAGTTCACATGATGTCATATGTCACTGTCACACTGTCACATGATCATGTATCATGATGGAACATAGTAGAAGGTTTTAGAAGAAAATAACTGTATTTGACATATTATATAAGATAGACAGTTCTGTACTGGAAACTCTATTGAGTTTTCTTATGTTACCTCAATATAAGGTTCCTTCTTTGGTCTAACCCTTTGGACTTAAGATCATAACATATGGGCTTTTTAGACTTTAGAGTAGGTAAATAAAATAGAGATTTATAAGAAAGAAAGAGTAAAGAAAAATGAGTAAGGAAATTCTTTTGAATGGAAGAAATAGATATATGTGAAATGAGTACTAGAGCAGATCTATCTTTACTAGAAGAGCTAGATACTAATAACTCTTTCTCTAGACTTATTTTTTTCAATAACTTATTATACAAGTTATGCTTTTTTGCATAAGAGTCAGTACATTTAGAAAAAATTTCTTCATAAAAGATAGTATGTATAGAGTAGAAAATGATATTTTCTTGTGTATAACATATATAAAAATATCTATTGTTCTCAAGTCCAATAAATATCATCAATCTAAAATGTAGCATAAGCTTATTAGAATAAACTTTATTGAGAAGAAACATATAGGCTCTACAGCCAAAGACATAGAAATGCAAAGTTTTGGATTTATTACCCAAGAAGATCTTCTTAGGTGTTTTTCATTTGAAATGCCAAACAGATATGTAATTGTATACATGAGCTACAGCTGCAATAACAAACTTCTGCCAGATTTCTGGTAGATATGCTTCAAATTGTATTGACTGTGTCTTTTCAAGCAAGGTGTAGTTTAATCATTCAGCACAACTATTTTTTTGATATACATATAGAGTACTAATCTTATAGATAATCTCTTGCTCTCTTAAAAAGAATTGTAATTCTAATGTTATATATTCTCTTCCATTATCAGTGTACAACCTCTTCATAGAATGGGAAGTAGTATTTGACCACATCTAGAAAATTAACTTATTTGTTTCTATAGCTTTAGATCTTTTATATAGAAAAGCAATATTGCAATAGAAGGAATAGTCATCAAGAAATGTAATTACCCACTTGTACTTTGAATAAGACAAGGTAAGGAACTCAAGAAGATCTAAGTGAATCAATTCTAAAGGCTCAGTGGAGTGAACAAAGTTCTTAGAAAAACTACCTTTCTGAGGATATAACTATAAAAGACATATTTCTGTGTTGGAAAACAGCTCTTCTTTGTATCTTCAATATTATCAAGGATATGATGGATAACTTCATCAGAGACATGTTCAAAATGATAATACAAAGTCTCAAAGTCTAGGTATCTTGTTGTAAGACTTACAGGACTGAAAATGTTATACTTGAGAATATAAGTCTTCACAATCTTAATATTGTCCCAAAGATTAGAAACAACCAATAGGACAGCATTACCAAACTTATCTTTACTAAACAGATTTTTTAGTCTAGATTGAGAGTAGAAGACAATAAAAGTAGTTCTACTTTTTATGAAAAGGTATATTTGTATGTCAGAAACACAATATAATGGCCATATTTTTGACACAGCAACTTTAGTAGTCTCTTTCTTAGAATTGAAGATTTCATGTTCAATCAGAACAGTTTTAAAAGCAATAATAAATAATGGTACTCTTGAGTTTGCAATCTTAACTTGACTATAATTACCTGTAGTTATATCAACAAAGCCAGACTCAAATAGAGTAAAGTGGGTAGAGGCATCTGAATCTAAGAACCATTCATTTTTATAAAAGCTGCCATAAGATATATTTTTACCTTTACACAAGAAAACAATGCTTTCTCATATTTGGAAAAATTCATAGTAATAAGTAAGTCAGGCAAAATAAATCTACTTTGACTTAAGGCTATACATACATGATTAATTCTACTTAACCTTATAAAGTCCTCTATTATGATAACTACATTAGTATAGAATTAAATAGAATGAGCAAAAGAATTCAGTGGATTATTAATTTGTAAGAAGAGAGATATATACAGTTGGTTGCCAAGAATTTAACCATCTAATTTATATTCATCATTACTCTCTATGAAAATTACATAATTGTCATTATCTGCCCACTTTCTAGATATAGCTGTTGTAAGTAAATTAACTTCTATAGAAAAGGAATCTTCAATAGGCAATTCCATAATTTTAAAGGTTGATGTTATAACTTAGATCTTAGAAATAAGATAAAAGTATACTCTTATATTAAGTAACACAAAAAAACTCAATAGAGTTCTAAGTACAAGCTAGTCTATCTTATAAACTACAGACTGTAGTTTATATATATGTTACATACCCTCCAACATCTACACCACTAGTGTAGATAATACTCCACTCCAATTACTATCAATCTGAGGATCAGAGACTCTAATCCTGTATTCCTCATCAATCTACCCCAAGTATGTACAGAGTAAATATTATTAAATTATCACTTTTATATTTACTGAGATCTATATACCTTAATTTCCAACCCTGCTTCTATAGAAGAACATAATTATGCTATATTGTTCTTTAGTCTGATAATTAACTTGAACTGTGCTGCACTCATACTCTTCCATCTGAACTTCCCTTCATCCAAAAAATACAACCATATGATATATAGGCTAGACACAATATTATCTATTGAAGCCAAGATTATCTTATTTATATAGCATCTCACTTCTAGCCTTCTTCTGCCACTTGACCTACTAAGTCCCCTTTCTGTTTTATCTTCTGTGCTATTATAGACAATCCAGTAAGTATAATTTACCTTTATTGCTAGTATAAGATTGATAGCCAGTTTTCTGAGAGCTTCAACTAGAAGGTCTATAGAGTAGGAGGAAAGGGTAGTTATAGAGAGGAATAAAGGTTATTCTATTTTGAGTGCATCTACTCAGTTTGGATTATTATCTGTTGGTATAGTCTTAAATGATTTCAATATATTTTCCAGAATTCTCTGGAAGGATAGGTGGGTTAGTGTTATCCTCATCAAATGTCTAAATCAATAAAGTAGTATAGCCAGGTTGTCAAATTGTTCATTTAATCATTAAATAGCTAGGATTGTTAAGAGAGATGTAGAAATTTTGGGAAAAGGCCATGAGATTTGTTTTTGTTATATAAGATTTCTTTTAAAGAGAACATGAATTGTATGATAGTGGCTATAGAGTCTAATAATATTATAAAACCTATATCTCCACTTGCCAGATTCCAGATACCAGAAACTTTTAATGGTACAAACCTAGACAAGCTAAACAACTTCATTTTCCAATACTAACTCTACTTTTATACAAATACTGTACAATTTATTATAAATACTATAAAGATAAACTTTATAACAATATATCTAACAGAAGTAACACAGGACTGGTTCAAGATCAGATTAGACTAGAAAGAACAAGTGATGTATTAAGACTGGCTTGAGGACTGGTTACAATTCTTGGAAGAATTATAGTACTATTTTGGTTCATCCAATCTTACTAGAGACACTATAGTTGTACTGAACAATCTGTAGATGAAAACTGGTAATAGGATGGATTACTACTTACAACATTAAATTCATAAGATATGTGTTACAACTAGGTTATGGAGACAACATTCTTTGCCACAGATATTATCAAGAACTTCTACACTGATTATAGAACTCTATTTGTCTAAGAGAAAAAGAAAGCTATCTACCTTCCAAACAATATATTCCTTAGTAATAGTAATCAACAACTAGTACTGGAAAAGAGAATGGGAGTACAACCAGGCATGGAACTTCTCTATGGTGTTGCAAACTTGAACCCTCACAACTATTTTAACAAGTAAGTCAAACTTAGTAATTAGACTCTCAAATTTTTTCCCTTAAACTAAAAAGTCTGGCTGACTCAGAAATGATGAAAGACTTACTATAGAAAAATAGAAAAGATATATAGACAATGGGCTATGTATGTATTATAGCAATAAAAGCCACAGAATTGAGGTCTGTTTTATATACCTATCCAAAACTGGTAGATTCCAAGCCAGGTAGGTAGAAGCTATACTCTTTATCTTAGAAACAACTCTAGCTGCCCAGTTGGAAAACTAGAATGGGATTCTACCAAACATTGTACAGAACATGAATTATGGTAATCTTGTTTGTGCAATAAAAAAACCTGTCTATCTCAACACCACCACTCTCTCAGATCTAAACTCACTTACTGTTATAATTGATATCTCATGTTTTTATTATTGTTTCCTCATCTCTAACATATGTATCTCTCATAAAAAATATGTATATATATTTGTAGATACTCTCTTATATTCTTACACTTTACCAATTGATCTATTCCTCATTCTTTCTCAAGTCTTTGTCTAAGTTGCAACCTAAGCCAAGCTAAGATCATAACAAAGTATCTCTTAAAAGCTAAGAAATAATCTTCTTCTAATAATAATATTTTTAGTACTCATGAGTTAGCTTTCTTAGCTAATCCATAGTATCTTATTCCTTGCTTGTGAGTTCAGAGAACTCAAGTTTTAGTCTTTCTAGAAACTGCTCCTAGTTGGCTGCTTCAAACTCTTCAAAGCTAAACTACTTGTTACAGACATCTGGTTCAATATAGAACACCAGCCAATTCAGCTTATTTACTGAGTCAGAGGTACATATTTTTTTAAATAATTGTTCTAGAATCCTAAGGAAACCCCAAAAGATTCTTGGCTGTCTATTCCATTTTGGAATACTTGGGCTTAAAAATATAGACATATTTAGTTTGAAAGGCATTTTGGCCTGTTTATCTGATTCTCAAGAATATGAAAAAGTTAATAACTGAGATGTCAAAGATCATGGTAATAATGATAATAGTGGTATATTGGATTCTTATTTAAGAGTAGGCTTCTTAATTCTAGCTAGCATTTATAAGACATCAAAGTATCTAGAAATTGCTGGACCAAACAAGTAGTTTAGATTGTTGATAAATGGATTTAGTTTCCTGTCATTCAGAAAGCCCAGGATAAGAATTCTATATTGGGAAGATTACTTAGAATTGTTAAACATAATCTATATCTTATTATCTAAGATCTAAAAAAGGCACCTTAGATATCAAGATCCAAGTAAAAATGTGTTATCTAAAAATGTGGAAGTCAGAGCAGAATAATCTTTAGCTTCAGCATATATACTATGTCTCTACAAGTTACACTAGTCACATATTTCAGACTGAAACTAGAGATTTCAGGAGGTAGACAACTATTAGAAGATAGCAAGGCATATTGTCACTAATACTGTAAATGTTGTAGCAACCACTCGCCGTAACGGCACTTGTAGTATGCTTACTTCAGCAAAGCTCACAGAAGGCTATCTAGTAGTGGGGTTTACAAGAGAACTCGACAAGGAGCCCTCGCTTTATTCATCTACTTATATAT
>Ga0157363_1000369_pt1 | contig 34175 bp, 16 predicted proteins | sample AttsexASBM1_FD_111477 | JGI IMG/M metagenome (GOLD analysis project Ga0157363, IMG submission 111477) | Fungus gardens microbial communities from leaf cutter ant in Ribeirão Preto, State of São Paulo, Brazil - Atta sexdens ASBM1 | ecosystem: Host-associated > Fungi > Mycelium > Unclassified ... | reverse complement strand
TAATAGTCTTTAAGAGTACGCATATTGTCATTTTCGTTAGCAACAATTGTCGCGAAAAACTATTGGAAGGTCCAATGGCAGCAGTAATAACAGCGGCAGCAGTAGCAGCAGGAAATTTCAGAAGCATCGATGACAAACGTCGGAAGCCACTCTGGACTTTGCTATCATACCTTACTACTCTATCGTAACGACGAGATATATCGGTGGCTACGGGCGGCTACTCTCGCCCAGTGATTCAAAAACGTCCAATAAACGCGCAACGTGACGCGCGACCGCCGTTCCGAGATGGGAAAAGTTTCGGAGCGTACACATTGTTTACGCCGCGCGTTACAAGGGCGATGCGGAAATTCCGCGAAATCCGGCAGATTGTGCCGCTCGCGTGCGCGGCCCATCGCATAACACCCGCGCCGTATACCATATACGCGATGCATGCATGTATGCATATACTATGCATGTATGCATGTATGTATACAAGGAGGGAACTCTGCAGCACGCACACCGCGACGTTATCATAACCCAGTGACGCCAAATATTGATTTTGACACGTACACGTGACAAGGCGTCGGACACCGGCGTGCTGTGAATGCATACGCACGCGTACACGCGTACACGCGTACACGCGCGAACGGCACAGTATACACATTCGGTTCGGTGAGAGAGAACCGCTCCGACGCGGCGCGGCTCACGTCGAATTTAGCCGCATACATATATACACGCGCACGCACACGCGTACCTACACGTGCTCACGTTGATCCATCGCGAGCTCTCGAGCTGCCACTCGCATATACTATATATATGTACCGGGTGATAAAGGAAACAGCCGATAATGCGTCGAGAACAGAAGGGCAGGAAGGGCTCGGTGCGAATTTTCGGTTTCGCTGCATTCGTGCGGAAATGATTTACAATGCGGTATAAACTTATGTACGCGTGCAGATAAAATCGACTGTTCCGAACAAGTCTGTCGAAACGTCGGCAAGTGTACAGGGTATACGTTACGCGATGTTTGTGAATTGATATTGCAACGTTCGCGATTCGATCAAGTTTCATGTCTCATGAATATTAAAGTCGTGTGTATGTGTGTTTAAACATAGAGTTAATTAAGTTGCAGGAATTATAGAATAATAATTGCGAGATTGTAATCGCGATTTTTGCGTACGATTAACATCGTCGCCGCTTGACATCGCGACAACCGCTTCGACGTATCGCCTTCAAGTAGAACGGCGAACTAATTAGTTCGATTAGCAGTTGTATTATCAAGCTCATAGTTGTGCAACAACGTGCTCCCCGAGAATTTATCATAATTCTGTGTCCCTATTTGTTGCCACGTAGTATTAACGATGCATGCACGAGGTTCACGCGAGCACGCATTGGCGGAGCAAATTAACATTAAAGCTCCTAATAATATCATCACGTCACGTTCCGATCTGTAATAACGTTGCTCATCTAAGAGCATCGATTGTACGAAGAATGATCCTAATCTCGCGATTCCTCTCCTCCCAATATTACGCCATCTAACGCACATTGCAAATTGATGAATTAAATAATACGCAGAGAAAAAGATGTTAATTCTAGTTTGTGTAATCAATATTAATGATACTGTCAGAATTAGTCTTGGTAAGACGTTAATTTACTTGCCATTCATCAATTTGTAGAAGAAATGCAAGTAAATAGTAATGCAAAAATGAGACGATCGTTTTATATCCGTTTCTTCGCACAACTGCTACCAAAGACAGCGTTGTTCTTCAAATCGAATACTTGAATCGAAATGTATCTACATTACTCACGAAGAAGTCGTTGACGTTTGCATTTCGGGTCGATGTTTTCACAATCGGTTAGTACGACTGCACTATGCGCGATGTAAAAGGAGGTCATGGTACAACCAAATGGCAATAATAATACAAGAACTAACTCCCTTGTTCCGCCAACCGATATTCTGGAAACCTGAAATTCAAACCGATATACATACGCTAGCGACATCTGGCGGCGAAGCGGAGAATATCGTTCGAATACGTGGCGTAAATGTACATTTCTGCGAGATCAACAAGTATCGGTAACTTACCCAATTTTGAATATGAATTCGTAGTTACCTTCAGAGTTATGATCGACATCATCTCCAAGACAATTTTTTCATTGATCTCTGCAAATGCTTTGTTGACCAATCAGAAAAAAGAATTTTATAAAGTCATCAAAAAATGTTTCATAAGTTTGTAGTGTGAAGTCGACCGCATCTATATATGTATATATAATTGTTTGTTGATGGGAAAACTTTTCAAAAGAATGTGTAAAATTCTAAAGAAGAAAACATTTTAAGAAAAAAAATAGCACTATTTCAAATAAAATATTTGTTTACCATTATTTCAGCATTTCTTCATAATAACTAAACTCAAAAAATATTATTTTTCTGTTATATTATGTTACGAACTTGCACAGGATAAACGATAATTTTGCCCTCTAGTGATAAGAGAGAGATTACAAATGTTTTTTTCAACAAAAGAGTACATTTTTAGAGATAACTTTCTGTCATTATCTCAAAATGCTAATTTTTTACTTATGTTACTTTTCTATCAATAAGATATATATTATATTTTATAAATTAGTTGAATAGATGATGGGATATGTAGAGAAAAGTATTAGCGTCATCGGAAATATCGAAAATGATTGTATCAACAGCACATATGTATCATTCATATTTGTTAAAAATTTATTGTACTTGATACTTAATTAGCACAGAATTTGCAAAATCTCTGTAATATTGCTACAACATACAATATTGCTGCAACTTTTGTGCAATTTTGTATTGTAGAGGTTTTTAATTAAAAACAAATATATATACATAATTACATTTAAATAATGTCAATATATAATTATATTTATTACGCAACTGTTAGAATACGTTTAAGTGATAAATTTAATAATGAATTTCAATTTTAATGATGTATGAATTTGATTAATCAAATATAGAAATTATTATATTAAATATAGAAAAAAAAATATATAATCGCGTGATTTTTATTTTTGGAAAAAATTATTTGCATTGGTCTGAAAATACTATTTCATGAAATCCTATAAAAAACAGCGTCATAGTCTCAATGTAATGCTTAGCGATTGAATTTATTCAATTTTCAGCATCAGATCGATTGAAGAATGATACTACATCATTTTCATGCATTTTCTACTTCAGCGTCAATTTTAATCTATTTTATATAACCTATTTTAATTGACGCTAGAAATGAATGTCAAAAATAGGAAACCTTGAGATGTACTATCTTAATTATCTTAATCATCTTCTTAATAATAATGGGATTAATGAATGCAACATTAATGGCGCTTAAAGTAGCTTACATTTGGCGCTTTTATCATCACCTGCCGCCTAACCTAACCTAACCTAAGCTCTATCCTGCTTTCTAGCTGCACCTGTTACACGGATGTAATACCCGGCATCGTCAACAGAGAGCACGACATGCTTCCAAATAATGCGAAAATGTCAATAACTTCGAGACAAATCAGCAACTGAGAATATCATCCTGTACTTTGTTTCGAAAATCAATATAATCGTATCATATACAAAACGTGATTAAATCTCGCATAAATTTGTCAACCATTCGGTTGGGAAGTTTAGTAAACAAATTTACATTCGTTTTATGAGTATTATTAATGACCTCCCTAAACGACCGGAAATGACGTGTGAATTGAGAGGGAAAGTAATATTTTCAGAGAGAAAATATGTAATCTCGTCGAGTCAGGCGAGTCTTGTTGAAATCATCGCAAGCTGATTGGACGTACGTAACTTGTTGCGTTCGCTGAAGCCACTTAATATTGCGTCGTCGTAACCGGTATAGCCGGAAAAGGTGCCATGTGGCCAGGTGCATCCGCAAAGATTGGCTCGGCCATGTTGGAATATTCAAACGTTCATGGCGGTATTTACGTTGGGATGCATTATCGGTAAATAACAATTGGTGATCGTGACGAAGATGCGAGCGCTCATCTCTTCGTCGAAAATCGCTTTTAGCCCCGCGACGTAAGCTACAAGAACAAATTTACGATACAACTTCGGCCGAGATCGCGAGATGCTCGACTCGTAAGTGGATGCGCCGAATGCAGTACAGTCAGCGTTGAAAGTAAAGCCGGCACGTGCGATGAACGAGCTGTAGGGACTTGCTTAGATGGAAAAATCGAGCGTGGCGCTTCATAAGAAAACTCTTGGTCGTGTCAAACTGATACGATTATGTGATGGTAGTATCGCCGTGCGACGCATCGTTTCGAAGATATGCGTTTCCAAAATTTATTTATCGCGGCGGGTTTGCCGATATTTTTGGACGTTACTGTACCGCTAATACGACGAAGGAACCAACTAGCCGTACCGACCCGTCGTGGCCCGTTAAAATATTGTGCTGATCGCGATTACGCTTAAAAGGATGACTTTTTTGGTATGCGAAGAATTAGGATTAGATATCGTGATGATGTAACAAGTTAAACATTTTGTTATTTTCTGTACACGTTGTCGCGCGTGCATATATTCTTTTCTCGAGATGACCGTTAAACACACTGCAAACGAACTGCGAATGTTACGATAATTCGATAAAGATAGTAAGAATTAATTAAACAAGTCGTCGAAATATTCAAACGCATACGATGATAAACAAAAATACATCCGTTAATTTTTTTGTATCAATTACACTCATCATCGCGATCTTTGCATTCTTTTTAATTATATCCCTGGAACACGGAGCGATTGTCATATGACGCGGACTAGGCGGCTCGACGCTACGAAACTCGGAGTATGCTCGGTACAGTCGGCGACAAAAGGCTCGCGCGGCACGAGCGAGGAAAACACGTATTAGGTCGGTTAAATCGCAATATTGCGTCAGGGGCGTCATGAGAAATTTGTAGAGAAAAAAAAGTTGGCCCGATTTGGTGTATATAGTATCCGTCTTCAGGCCCGCGTTGAGGAGTTATTGTGCGTCGAAGATGATTTTTCTGTAGGCGCCGCCAGTCAGCGACGCGTGCAGACTGTACCGTGGACGCCACCGGCAGCCACGAGCGGCCGCTTCATGTACAGTCAGTTGAAAAAGTACGGTCGGTGTGCCGTGAAGAAACATCGAATTGGCATCCTCGGATCGCCGAATTACGCGTGGGGCGTGATGAGAAAATTGTAGATCGTAAAAAACTAACACGATTTGGTGTATATAGTATTCGTTTCGGTGCGATCGTTGTCGAGTTATTCGCGTTCGCAGGCGCATCGGGTGGATGCGTATCAGAGCACTTTCAGCGCTGACTGTACCAACGGACGCTACGAGAGTCCGTAGCCGGCGTAGGCTCAGTTGGCAGCAGTACGTACAACGAGTAGCATCTACCATGGCCGATATCTCAAAGGAGGAGCTACGCAAGGAGATCACCGGTAAGTGGCGATATTGCGTGATGTAGATGATTTCGGTGCGGAATGTCAGCGTAATCGAGCTACGTTCGGGCATACGCACGCGTTGCGCGTCGCCATCGCATCGGGAATACAGGCGAAATCAGGCTCTTTGCTCTTGCGACGTGACGACTTTAGCGCGCACGTATGTGCCCAAGTGGCGTGCCCCACGCCGGCCATTATAACTGCGGCTCACCGTATTTTACCATCTACGTCGCGGGCTAACGGTAGGACCGGTCGGATAATCGCTCCGTGCAATCCGCTCGCGATTTTTCATCTAGCCATTTCGGTGTCCTAGCAAAAATTCGGATTTTTCGTCGTTCGCTATAAAAAGATAGCTTTCTCGTCCCGTCCTTGCGGCGGGCCGTATGACGCGTCTCGAGTGTGTGGTGGCGCGCGCCTATCAGCCTCGCTCTCGATTCGTGTCCTATTCCCACTCTCTCTCGCGATCTCTCGCTCGCTCGTACTCTCTGTACCGCGTCACGGCAGATTTTTATGTCGTGGGAGATAAAAAAAGTGCGTATATATTCCTGTGTGAAGCTCCTTCGAGAAAGATACGCTTCACGTCGATCGGAAACAGCCACGCGCGCGCGCTGCCCTTTTTTCCCTCCTTCGCGCGCCTCTCGCGTATCGCCGAATGGATCGTCATTGGTTATAACCGGAGTCGCTGCCGCCTGCCTCCACCACCGTCCGTTGCCGTTAATATGCTGAGATATTCGCCAGTTTGCTATCTTTCCTCCATTGCCGATGTAACGCGATTGTAACTGTCCATCGCCATTACAAATCGTGTCTCGCCCATTGCGAGTTACAAAGCGGCGATTGATGATTAACGAAGCGCTCGCGCCTGTGTATTTTTTTTTTATTTTTATATATTTTTTTTATTATTCAAGAACAGTTTTCGGCGTCGCGAATCGACCGAGCGAGCGAGCGAGCGCGCGCGCGCATGCACGCACGTACACTCCATTTTCCTTCGCTTCTCTGTCTCTCCTCTTGTTCCTTCCATCTTTCTCGCGGTTTTCGATCGTTTCGAGAATCAATGCGCCGCACGATCGACCGCGGTACGCCGAGAAAAATCCCTCCGCGTCTCGCTCCACGCGTCGCAACGATGACTCGTTGCGTACTTACAGATATCTTTTTATTAGAGTTGCGCGCTGCTCCGATCGGCGACGACCGGCACGGCGCGCGCCGCGCGCCACGGCGGCCATTTGCGCTCGATACTCACTAGATCCCCCCGACGCGGGAAACCAAACTATTCCAGAACCTCGCGTGTACACAAGCGCGGAGAATTGAGCGGCGAAGCGTAACCTTTCGCTCTTGCATGCGAACAATTCCATTTTGCGCGGCTTTTTTAACTTGTATTTTAAGGACCATTTCGATTCTGATTAACTTTAATCGATGATTTGATTTTACAAAATTATTTAAAATACATACTTTAATATATGATTGTTCTTAATCTTTTTTTCGATATATTAAATATTCTATTAATTAATTTGATATTTTTATTTATATTGCTTATTAAAATAGTAGTGCTAATTAAGTTAATCGAAGTTGATCGAAATAACCTTTAATTGTCTTTTTTTTTTCTTTCCATTACCTCATTCCTTCCTAAATAATAAAGTTAGTATTGCTTAAAAGTAGCAAATAAAAAAAATTCTGTTATAAATAAAATGTCTACAGAAACAATATGTATTATATTTTTTAATTACTTTTAATGGATTTAAGCCGAAATTATAAAATACATAAATTGATGTTTGAATAATTTCAAATTTCTAAGGGCTTAAGAAAAAATTTGTTATATAAGAATATATACAACATGTTTAAACATATGTAAAGATATATGAAACTTATATACGAAACTTATCCATATATTTTTTGTATAATTACTGTTTGACATAAGAAAAATAATAATAATGAGAAAACAAAAAATAATTAAAAGGTTTATTTTTGCATTGTTGTTTTACAAAAATTTAAGTTCGAAAAAAATAAGACAAAAAATTAATTATATTCAAATTATTATACACAATTATATATGTGCAATTTTTTTTTATTTTTTTAAACTGAATTTTTTTTTTAAGAAAATGCGAAAATAATCCTTTTAATTACTTTTGTTTTTTTATTGTTTTGTTTGTATCAAACAGTAAATTTACAAAAGAAAGGACATATGATCAAATTTCGTATATAATTACTAGTAATATGTAATTATATACGAAATTTGATCATATGTCCTTTTGTAAATTTACTGTTTGATATATATATATATATATCATATATATATATATTCTTATATGAAGATTTTTTCTTGGGAATAATTGTTTAAATAACAATGATCCTTAAAAATTTTCAAATTTTTTTGGTTTTTGCAATATAATATTTATTTATATATTAATATAAATATTATATTGCAAAAACCGAAAAATACTTTAATATATCTTAATTACAAAATATAATTTATGTTTATTAATTTTGTTTAGCTATCCTCAAGGATGCTGATCTCACTACAATGTCTGCTAAAAAAGTGAGGCAACAAATCGAAGAAAAACTCGATGTTGATCTCATAGAAAGGTAAGGCAACAAATAAAAACATACATATAAATGAAATATGATTACAGAAATATTTTTGATTATATATTTTTGCATCTTATATTTTGATATATGATAAGATACAATAATCATTCATGCATTAGCACGTAAAAAAAAGCAACGACACCATTTCGATACCAAGTCGATTCATATTACACGACGCGACAAAATATTTTTCTTCGTTATACATGTGCATTTGTTCTCGTTAATGTTGCAACATCTAAAGACTGTTTTTTGCAATTATAATTCGACTATTTTGTTACTTCGTTGTTGTCTTTTTCTTTATATTATTGCAGGTTGAATTGAGAATACGTTTATATGTTATAAATGAATATTTCATCGTGTTGATAATGTAAGTTAATTTTAAGCATGATTCATATTAATAAAATATTGAAGATATGAATTTCGAACATAAATACTTGGATGTATGCCAGCATTATTTAGTATAAAAGAATCTATTTTTGCATTTGTTTAAACAAATTGATATGTTGCTAAATAGGGAAGCAATTCATTCCTTTATCTATCTGATGCTTTATCATGTGTGCTCATAATATGTATGCTGATCATATTATCATAATATCACAATTTATTTTATTCTTCTGTATAAAATAAATCTAATTATTTTACTAATTATATTACTTTTAAAACTGAATCAAAAGCTTTAAAATGGACATATAATAAGGCACTTGTGCACTGTAAAATAGTGCGGAAGAGAGTCTCGTGATGTCCTAGAAAAAAACAGAGGATCTCTGAGTGGAACTGTAATATAATAAATATAAGTTACCACCTCGTTCCTCTTCTAACAAGTTTTTATATTTTAATTCTTACAGATATATTTACAATAATTAGTTATAAAATAACAAATTACATTCATCCTTTATAGGAAAAAGGAAGTCGATGATTTAGTCATGGAATGTCTTCAAGAAAAACAGGATGGAGGAAAGAAAAAGAAGAAGGCTGCTAGTGAAGAATCTGAAGATGGTGAAGAGGAAGAGGAAGAAGGATCTGAAGAAGAAGAGGAAGAAGAAGAAAAAAAACCAGCCAAGCGAAATCCTGCTAAGAAAGCTCCTAATAAACGTAAGAAGGGATCCTCCGAAGATGAAGAAAGCGCTAGTGATGATGATGCTAGCGATGAAGAATACAGTCCAAAGAAACCTAAAGTTACACCTAAAAAAAGTAAGATATTTTTTTATTATAATAAAGTTTTATTTTTTGTCAAGAGTTCATTAAAAATCTCACATGGAATGTATTACATTTTTTTATATAGGTAAGCCTGGAAAGAAAGGAAAAAAGAAGGGAAGTGACAGTGACAGTGACGAGGACTGGGGTAAAAACAAAAAAGCTCCAGGAAGCACAGCAAAGAAGGGAGCTGGTGGCAAGGGCAAAGGTGGTGGTTATACACGTGCTATTACACTGTCTCCAGAACTCGCCGCTGTTGTTGGCGCAGAACAAATGGCTCGACATGAAGTTGTGAAGAAAGTATGGAGTATTATCAAAGAAAGGAACCTTTATGTAAGTATTATTTGTAATCATTTATCTAATATTTTTGTGCATTATTCGTACTTCATTTTTTCTACTTTACTATATTTGTTATATTTTAGAAATTATGTATTATATTAAATGTATTTACTTGACAAAAATCATGTTGCAAAGAAAATGACTATTTTTACAGGATCCTAAGAATAAACAATTTGCGATTTGTGATGAGGAATTAATGAAGGTAATCGGCGTAAAGCGTTTCAGAACTTTCGGTATGATGAAATACCTCAAAAATCACTTTGTAGATTAAATCATTCTTCAATCCCGATCTCCGACAAGTTATATACATATACATATATATATATATATATATGTATATGTATATATATATATATATATAACATATTCCAAGGTGCGTCTCGTGCACCTCTTCATCTTTCTCACACGATACATACATACTATACATGAGACACAAAGGTATTTCTTGCGACTTAAGACTTTAGACCATGTTTACATCATTCCGATATATTCTGCCGCCCATTGTAACCATTTTGTTCCATTGATGACTGCAATATCATATTGACCCAATAAACTTTATTACAAGTATGACTCCCAATAAATGCGTTTGAAATAATTGCGTTTGGAATAAGGTATTTGATAATAATTCATTCAGATAATATTTAACAAGTAATTACAAATGTTCTTAATGGTTCTTCTTGATACTGGGACAATTGTTACCATGGACGTTCAGATGATTCGAAATGTGAATGACATTACAGTGGCCAATAGTCAATAAGCTGGTTTTAAGTCATCTAATTCAAAATAAATGTTATATCATTTGTATGGTCGTCATTAATAACAATATCTTACTCCTAATACAACATAACGTGACGCATCATTATAGCAATGGCATTATTGAATGATAAATTGAAAAAGTTTAATTTTGAAATCTTTCGAGATTAAAAAAAAATTCAATTTTATTACGTGACATTTCAACTAATACATATACCACATAGATGATGATATAGTTGTTTTCAATATATTTCAAGTATCGAAGAAGTTTCTTTTTTCTACATTCACCTTCAAAAAAATGGACCATAAATTTAAACACGATTTTTTAACATCTAGCACTAAGCAAAAAATTATAATCAGTCAAATTAAAGCTTAAATATTTTCTCTTGAACACAAAAAAAACAAAAATTGAGTTATAAAAAATGTTTAACAAATGGCGGATGTTAATGAAGATAACTGACAAATTTTTGGAAATTTTTTTAAGCTTGCATTTCAACGGAGTCTGCTCCGTCTGAATATTTTTGTTCGAATGACATTTAAAAAAAATTAAATTATACAATTTTAAAAAGAATATTATGGACAACTTTTTTCTTAGTTTTTGATTTTTTTATGTATAAAAGAATGTATGTTTAAAAGAAATATTCAAGCTTTTAATTTAAGCTTTGATTTATTTCGATCCAATAATATTTTGCTAAATTCGCCATTGAAAGATGTTAAAAAATTATGATAAAATTTAGTAGCTTATTTTTTTGCAGATGAGTATTGTGTTATTATCTATGATCTTAATTATATATATGTTTTTTAATACAAAAATCCTTAAAGTTAACGCCAGCTCATGCATGATTTGTGGTTTATAATTTACTGTTCGTCATTCGCATAAGATTAATGAGTAAGGCTGCATTCGGGAATACATATTGCATGCCTCCAGGTATCTGTTTATCCTTATTTAACATTCGGTGAATAACAAGAATAGAATGATATTTGGAGGCATTCGTGTATTCCCGAACACAGTTTAATATGGACAGGCGGATTCGCTAAATGCGGTTATTGTTTACCATTCATGTTGACTTGCCAACGATATGATTTTCCCACAAAATCAAGGGAAATCACCACAAATCAATTCGTGTATAGAGCTATACATAACGAACCGCAGATCACAAACAGTGAATATGAACAGTCTTAGCAAATAATCAATTTCTGCAATTCTATTACGAATTGTGCGTAGTCTGACGCTAGTTTTGTGGTATTTTTGTTATTCTTTATGTTTTTATATTGAAATAATTTTTTCTGAAAAATGGATGTAATAGAATGGCAAATTTTGCCTCCAAAACGAAAAAAATGCGAACATTTAAATTTAAAAAAAAGAGAGAGAAGCTATGCGGAAAATTAACATCCTGTACCTCTTCTGTATAATAGCTACATTATACACATGCAAATGTAAGCAAAGTTTAATTGTATTATCGTGTAATTACTAATTATTGTCGTAATATAGGTTTCTTGGTGTAAAAATTGAATCTAACGTTTAAGATCTAATGGTAAAACAATATATTCATTGAAAGGTATCTTATAAGCATATTAAATGATTAAAGAGTCACAGTGCGTGCAGCGACCATACTGTGACTGTTGAAGTGTAGGAAATAAAATAATAGGCTCACGAAGCGAGGTGCGGAATCTTAACCGCATACATCTGTCCGAGCTTCGACATGTGTAAAATTCGTGTATTTTGAATATAAATTAAAGAAATGCTGGCCTAAACCAGGAATAAAGCCACACGAATGAGATCATTGCAGTTTATGATAACGAAAGCATTGCATGAAAGAAATGCTATGCGTACGGAATGATACATTAGAATACAAACTTATTTCTCCAAAAAAAAGGGAGAAAAGTTTTATTTAAACTGTAATGTTCCGAAAAATGTATTTGGAAGTGTCATTAAATAATATTGCTTTCATTTTTTTTTAAACTGTCTTGTAATTTATTTCAATTATTTCCTAGTAATTTCTTAATATGACCCATTATATGTATCCTTTAATATTCCGAATAAATGCATTATATGTGATTGATTATTTACAATATAAATATATATAATTCACTTAAAAATATTTTTTATTTATTTCATTTGACGTCAATATTATTGAGATATTTACGTGCATATACTAGTTTACGTAATTATTTCAAAGACGAAATTTTATAAATGTTCAAGTTCGTTTTCCAAGAATGATACAACGTGCTGATTATTATCTCGCCTTCCTCGTAATCCAAATATGAACGTCAGAAGTTTCTTAGTGTTTGTACAATTGTCTCTTCTGGTTTGAACTTCCTTATTCTGTGGCGGAGCTGCTTGCACATAAACACCGTGTCGAAAATGCGAATTAAACGTCTGCGTACTACGTGTAGTACATCGACTTATATTTGCCTGAAAAAATACCGTATCAGCATTTTGTAAAATTAGCATTTTTCGTCTATAGAACTGAGAAAATAAAATTAATTATGTGTGATACAATTACATGTATTCGATTAACGTGTCTAATATTAGAATTTTACAAATAACATCGAAATATTCGTGAATAGATAAAAATAGTTCTTAAAATTGTTATTACTAAAGAATTGAGCTTTTTATATTACTCAAATATAAATTTGTTGAAATCTTTTACTTCAATATTATTAAATTCTTTTAGAACGTCGATAAAGATCTACTTACCAAGTGTAATGCTCTACGCTTCAACTCCCAAACACTGGAAGTATAATATTTATCAATGTAGGGCGGAAGTATATGGACGTCCGTTTGAACTTTTTGATCATGACGAGTCTTCAGTCGCAATCCTTTTTCCGTTAATCTGGCAAAATTAGTATTTTTTATATTTATAAAATTTCTTGCTTAAGCGATAGAATATGATCATATATAACTAGCAACTCACTCTTCTTGACTTTGCATGGCTTCAATTTCTTCATGTAATTGGAACAGATGGATGTATTCCGCATGATTGCGGACAAAATTGAGCGCATCGTAAATATACCTATTAACATTCGAAATTAAGAAATTAAGAAATTTATAGATTACTTTCATTTACATTTAATGAAAAAATACCTGTCGGGATTTTTTCCGAATTTATCGGCTACTTCGGGTGATTTAAAGGCGTAATGTTTTCCTCTCCATTTCGCCACACCGTTATTCGGGTTTCCTGGTATAAGGGCGCCCCTACTCGTTACAAATGTCCACGCGCAAAATCCTAGAAACTAATACATCTCTTGATTCAGCGTTATTTGAAAATTTATTCTATTATTTATTATAAATTATTATTATATATTATTTGAGAATAAAATCATATAAATCTTTACGTGAATACTTTAATTTTTTAAAATTTATCAAATTATAGAAGCATTAATTGCTGTTCTATTGCGGTTACCTCTAAATTTATCTTCTCAAAATCTTTAGTGACATTTGGATAATATATTAAGCACTCTCCACATTCCGCTGTAAAAATACGAACATTCTTTATGCAATTAAAATAAGATCAAGTAAAAATTTATTTGCATTTAATATTTATTGTAATTTATAGAAAATTATTAGTACTTATTAAATTGCCCATGGTACGTTCCAATCTTTCAGCATCGGTTAAAATCTCCACATTTTCGGCTATATTTTCTAACTTTGTTTGATCGTAAATATTCACAGTCTATAACACAAATTATTCGGGATATATGTTACGAATACACGTTTAAATCGATACAGGCGAATGCATTAATACCTTATTGCTCAAACCCTGTAACTCCCACAGGAAGTTGTTGATATTACTCAGAATGATTACCTCATCTTGTAAACTTATCCATATATCCGCCAGATCAATAAATTGCGGCTAATAAGCAAAATGTAATTATTAATCATAATACGGTTACATTTATTGAAAACGGTTTAATTATATATTTTATTCAAATGAAGATTTAATTATAATTTTTCTTTTTTTAAAGGAACATTAATTTTTATTACAAAATTTCACTAATAAAAAGTAATAAATTTTTGTAAACAAGTTATTTCTATTCTACAGAATAATGATATTAGATTTACACGGAAACAAATAAATCTAATTCCAGCTGTATTATTACTATTATTCTATTAAAACTGAATGCGGAATTCCATAACTTTCAACTTCTGAAAATAAATGCTTTAAATAATTATGTCGAGCATTAACTATAATTTCTTCTTTCAAGCAATCGTATTTACGTAAACTTGACTAGTAGGAATAGCCGTTCTGTATCGAACAGTGTCGTGAAGTTTAAATAATCGTGCTTGAAGACGTTCCATCAAGTCCTTCACTGCTTTCTCACTGCGCTCCACATCAATCAGCAGCTTTCTATAACAAAATTATATTAAAAATCGTGTCAATCATGGAGATCATTTATTATTTATTTACAGATTATTTGTTGTTTATTTCTCTTTCTATAGATACCTTATATAGATCTCTTGCTGACGACTAGCCGTTAACATTTCGATGATCCATTCAATTTTTTCTTCCGCGTTGGATATCGCTTCCTTTGAACTGCAACATGCAGCATCCGAAACATCGATTGACATGCATGTGACTGCATTTTCCACGACAGCCGTGAATTTGTATATCTTGGCCATTAACGGCACTAACAGCTCAAGAATAGAGTTGCGAGTCTTCATTAGAGCTTCTTGTAGAATACTTGGCACTAAAAAATTATCTATAATCATTTTTGTAGAAAGCCTTCACATAATTGTAACATTTTTCGCGATATCATCTCCATTTCATTTAAATTTACACTGTCACCATCGGTCGGTTTAAAAATTAATCCATGCTCTTACGATCGTCGATCCCCTCGCCACCGCGTTGACAATCTCTGTTAAATAGGCGGATCCCTGCGACTAGACACATTAACTCCATCAACTGCTCCTCTTTCTCTCGTTTCGACAAAGTTATATAATGAGTCAGCTCGGAAGCCTGGAAGACGCTCTGCAACGCTACTGAAACTTCCCTAATGTAAAATTTTTATATAATATTATATTTAACCTTTAAGGCCCGTTTTCATATATGATTATCTAAAGATTAAAGGCTACCAAGAGATTCATCAATGAAGTTTATTCATGAATTTCATGGTAATCTTTATTCTTTAAATAATCATTGTGAAAACATGCTAAATGAGTAAATAGAATGGCTCAAATATAGTTTTCTTTAAAACGTTATTTTGGAAAAAGAAAAAAAGAATTGTTTAGAAATATTAAAATTCATTATTTGTACATTTCTCTGTTTCATAAGAATATTATACTAATATAAATTTAAGCATAACATAATATATTAGTAAAAAATATAACAAAACTAAAATTTTTTGTGGTTTTCAAGCATCTCATCTATCAATGCGTATTTTTAAATCATTTAGATATAATAAGCAAGTCAGAGATTTACGAAGAATTAAATATAATAATTTTATGTATAACATATCCGTTTTATAGTTTTTGATTAGTGTAAATTTCGATTTGTAGACGACAATATTTCTTATCATTTGCAATGTAATAATTCTCGTGATAATGTCGCATTTGGCATAAGATAAATTTTTCATGATTGAGAATAGAGAAATGTGAAATGTGAGAACTGAATGTTATCGACTTGATTTTGTTAATTTTGAATTCTTATTAAATTCATATGAATATGATCAATGATTACCTCAGAACCGATGGGACCATGGGACTTCCCAGACCACTCAGAAGCGTTATTACTGTTAATATTTTCTGATATAGTTTTTCCGTATCCTTTCCACTCTCCAATTTATTAGTTTCGCAAATTTCAGCGATTAAAGATGCAGTTTTCTGGTATAGTCGTAATCGATGCCTTTTGACAGTTTCATCTAAGCCAAAGTAAAATCGTAATAATAGTTATATAAATAATTATATAAATAGAAACATCTCAATTAAACATCTTTACCTCTGTCATGATAATGTTTAGCAAAGTATAGCTGATTTTTCAAAGTTACAAGACTGGGTCGGCTTTGATCACATAGCCTCTCCGTTACAGCTTGAATTATTTTGGCATTTTCCTCATCGTTTTCTTTTATTCTATACACTGGATTTAATTGATAAAGAGAAAGCTACAAATTTTTGAGAACTGTAATCACCGCTAGTATCTTGCTTGCGTTTTAATATTATCTCATTGGAGTTATATGAAATTACCAAAAACGAAGCCAAATCCTTAGTTATTGATGTCTCTTTTGCTCTACATTCATTTACGATTCTTTTCGTCAATTCTTTTTGTATGTTTTCCATAATAAAAGACAAATAAAATAGCTACCTCCAGCTGATTTAGGAATTTTCACCTGCTAGTCGTGGACTCCAACCGAATCATCCATCCATAAAGTTTGATCGATACTATACATTACGTGTGCTTTTTCTTCCTGCACTAGACTGCACTAGAACTCTCACTTTTGCTAAATATCAAACACATATCTCATTTTAAATTCCAAAAGTGCATACATAAATTCAGCCACAGAAAACATGCCTATGTGGAAATTATCATTACTAACGTTTCATTTATACTCTTTTAAATTTTTTAAATATCAGTAAATAAGAACAATAAATAGATGATCTTACGCAAGTTTTTATATTTAACATAAAAAACATATAGTCATTGTTAAAATATTTATATTATTGATTAATAGATATTTATTACATATTTCGCATGCATATCGAAGTAAATATACAAGCGTTAACTTCATCGGAAGCTTTTAAAAGATTTATTATTTTATCTTATATCTTATATATTTTTTCATAATAAATATTTACAGAGTACATATAATTTTATTGGCAAAATAAAAATAAGGATATCTCTTCGAAAAATTGAAAATAGTAGAAAATAGTAGTCTCAAAAATTGAATTTGTCAAAATCGAATTTCTGGTTCGAATATTATCATTAAATGTATGAATACAAATATTTTTTCGGATTATTACAATACAAAATTAGAAAAATAATACATGTTGTGGAATTCGCATTTGAATCTCGTGCGTTTCGGCGCGCTTGCGATCGCGCGCGCTCGGCCATTTTCGGTGCGTCGCGCCGTGACTCACGTCGCCGTAGTGGGGGAAGCGGGCGGTCGGGCAACGTAAGCAACGTTCAGAGGTGTCGCAACAGTCTGCGCGTTAGGAAGTATCAGAGCATTCGGAGCAATCCGGAGCCAGTCGGGCTGGGTGGTCGGTAACGTGAGTGTGGTGTGTGCGCGCGCGAACGACAGACGCGAGACAGCCAACGTGCGAAGAGCGTGCGTGTCGTGAGGAGCATCGTGGTGTCATGACGTTCGCGTGAGTCGCGGTCAACGCGTCCAAGCAGTCAGCAGTGTCCGAGTCTCAGGAACATGGCGCGCGATTCCCGGCGCGCCGATCCGCGACGCGTCGTCGCCGTCAACGGCGGTGGTGGTGGCGGTGACGGCGGTGCAACGGTGAGGTGCAAACTGGAGCTGATCCTTCTGACGCTGCTGCTGACGATTATCATCCCTCCCGCGTACGCCGAGAGTCAAGGTGAGTCACCAATTTTTATACATAATACTTTTCTCTCATCCTTGTCTTTCATTACCTTTTCACTCGCGATGACACTTGACGCTTCCAGCTGATCTCTCATGTTCGTTTCTCATCAATATAGATTAACTTTAATCTTATTCTTTTAACTTATTTTTTATCTTTTTCTAATTCTAAAAATTAGAAAAATATAAAGAATAAAAAGTTAAAGTCGAAATTAAAAGTATATCATTATTGATCAGTTGTTACATTTTGTGTTACAATCGCATGTAACTGTTAAACGTATTATATAATTTGATTTTACGGGCATCGAAGTTGAAAAGCTGCCAATGTGGCGTCGTGAGGAAGAACATTCGCATTGCTACTTTCGATGTATTATTTTCAAGGTCGTTCGATTGGCTCCTGCGCTTTATTGCTTTATACATATAATCTACGTTTCTTTCATTTGTCGTATATTTAGTGTTTGTGCCGAGTGTCAAATGTATAACGAAACGAAATTTATTCTATTTATTATTTACATATTATATAATGTAACTTTCTTGTTTGTTTTAAACTTGAAAAGATCCGCAGCTAAATTCACGCAGCGGTGATACATATATTATTCACGCCGCGTAAACATTCAACCATTAAAGCTCCGTTTCTCCACGTTTTATTCGCGTTCCCGATTTACAACGTGAAATTTTAATCTTTTAATGCGCACGTATACGTTGCATTCAGGTAATCAAATTATCTTCTCGATTTTCTTAAAAATAATTCCACTGTTATATTTATTTTCTTACTAATTATATATAAATATTAATATTTGAAACTGTTAAAAGTGACAGATTGGTAAAATTAATGCAAGCAAATTATATTTAAAAATCATATCATATATATACACACAAAATCAAATTATGTAATGATTCGCGAGAGTGAAAAAGAGTGAAGCAAAGAGTAAAGGAAAGTAAAAAAGTATTCGATTTATGCACACAGAAAAATACATACTGTACCAAATAATAATTACTTATTTCAAGTATTTTAAAAGTTTATATATCCGCAAATCTATCATAAGCGTCAAATCTATTCAAAATATATTCTGAATCCTTATAAGTTTAATACTTTAATCAATTATTAAATTAAAACAGATTTGATTTATTATATCAAATTATTGCTTATTATATCAAATTATTGATACTTTTTCGATCAATTTTATAATATTTTTTGAAAGAAAATAAATTTCTGTTTTAAATATTAATGCGTTTTTCTAAAATTTGTAATGAGTATATTTTAAGATTATATTATCAAGAAAATATGTTTTATGAAAATAACTATTATTTAAAAGAAAGAAAGTAAATTGAGTAATTATTTTGTTTAGCAATAGAATGATGTTTTTCTGTGTATGAATTTGATATTTTAAATTAATTTAAATGTTTTATTTTATTTGATATTTTAATTTAAATTGCTATCGAATAAGAGTTAATCCTTCGAGTAGCACAATTTATTGGTGAGATGTTGGTTAAACATTGTCATGCATTCGGGATATATTGAACCAACATTGCACCAATAAATTGTGCTGTTAGGTCATAATTGGCGATTTATATAGATGAACATTAGCTCTTTCCGATTTTTTGCAGAAAATAAACATTTTAAAGTCCCCGCACTAATTATAGAAAATTGGATCTCGGTAAAATGAGTTTGCATATATGTATAATGTATAATGCTTATAACGCAGTGAATAAAAAATGTCATGGACACAAAGTTTAATAATGAAAAGTTTTTAAGCTATTCAGTATATATAAGGTTAAGATGATCTTTGAACATAAATTTTATATCTTTGATATTCCTTAGCTTAAAAACTATCCATTATTAAGTCTTACGTCTATATTTTGTTTAAATTATAAGCTACATAACTACATCATGAGTGAAAATTAATTTATTTGATCCAATTTTTATATAATTAATGCGGGGTTCTTTAATTATGAATAAATTTATAATTAAGTGTATGAAAATAATACTGATATAAAAAGAATGATACACAGAAAAGATGGTTTTGCTGTAGTATTTAAAAATTCAGCTAAATACAGATCTGAAAATATTTTGTCATATTATCAAAATAATTAGATATATAGGACGCTTAAACTGATTGCTAGAATGTCCAAATTTTTTGCAGCATTGCTCATTATGAGATTTCTATATGTAATTACTTTGATGAACCAACAAAATTATTTTCAGATCTGTATCTAGCTAAATGTTTAGATGTTCCGGCAAAATCATTCTTTTCATATATCCAGGAACATAATTACTTTAACGATAGCAATTAAGTTTTTCTGAAGTAAAAATTTAGCTGGATACAGATCTAAAAATAATTGTGTTGAATCATTAAAATAATTATGTAGGAATCTCAAGTATGATAAGCAATACTGCAAAAAGTTTTGATATTCTAACAACTAGAGTACTCTATGAAATTATTTTCATGCTCCAATAAATTTATTTTCAAATTTATATATAGTTATAAATTCTTAGATACTTCAACAAAATCGTCTTTTCGTGGAGAAAAATAGATTTTTTTCTTGGCGCGACCAATACGATCAATGAGTCGATGCGCGGTTTTTGTATGATGCATCGCTCGATAAATCGTTCGGTACACACTTTTATTCGTGCCACATATTACGATGTGCATTGCATTTTCATGGCCACGCGACAAGCAACGTCATTGCCTGATTTCGTTTAAAGTGCATGTCGATCGCGCGAAATGATCCGTAGTTTCTTTGGGGAATTCTCACCGCAGAACAGAATTTCTTCGCGTTGTAATATCGCGTTGCTATTGTGAGCGCAAATCCCTTGGCATTTAAATAAAACTTATAGTTACGTTACTCTTTGAATTTTTTGGAATCTTATTTTAAAGAGTGAAAATTGAGTCAGTCTTAAAAAAAAATGTGATTCGATTTTCAATCTTTAAGAATGAGATTTCACTCTTTAGAGTGAGATTTACTTTAAAAGTTTTGAAACGTACGTATTTTTTAGATTTTATAAATAGTTTTATGCTTTTAACATAACTTTTCTGTCTAAATATTTTAACATTTTCATAAATAAATTCTCTATTATATTGCTGTTTATTTGTCGCACACGTATTTGAAATAAAATCCGTATTAATACTTCAAATTAATTTTTACATGTCACGTTATGCAGGCTATGTAATTTTGCTTTTAATCTCGAAATTGATCAATGCGAAAAATATAAGCTCAAAATATATAAGTTTAAAAATATGTATTTAGCATTGATGTGTATAAAATCAGAGATGGAAAATCCAACGCTTTATGATTTTATTTGTAATATACAAGATGGATTTTCCATAAAGAGCAATTTTTGTTCAATATTTCACCGTTAATTACGTGTCGATAAATATTGTGTAAATATTAGTAATGTTCATTAATGAACATCAATGATTAAAAAATCATGTGAAAAGGGGATTTTATCTTTTAATATCGAAAATTGATAAAGTTTGATTGCTTATTAAGAAAATAATGTACGAATTATAATAGAATGGATAAAGCAAAAGCAATATTTTTATAATCTGCATTGCATTAAAATCATATAAATATTTTATTCGTTTAACCATATTATTCAGTTATATATATATATATATATATATATATATATATAATATTCAGATTTTTTTTTTTATATTACGATATTTTTTCATATACATATTATATATTTTCTTCGTTTTTTATAATGAAATATTTATGTTAAAAATTTTAACGCGTTCTTCAAAACATTGTAGCGTCATTGTCGTAAGGAAACAGAATATGTAGAAAAATATACGGAGAAAACAATAGAATTAGCACAATCGTAAACTTATATCATCCTGGCATTCCTTGTAAAATATTTTTTCGTAACAAAATCTATTGCGAAAATTACAACGTGACAGTCACCGCATTTACGCTGAGAAGGACGCAATGAATCATTCTTTGTATCGACGACCTTTCCAAAGCAAGAACGTAATTACGTAAACCAGCACGTACACCTCGGTGACTTATTCTTTGTAAATGAAGACTGTAATTGCCAGCTATCGATTGTAAATACATAATTCTTATTAACGTAGCTTAAATTCGGAATGTTTCAATAAAGTTGGAACTTTACTTTTGGTAAAGTTGGAATATGGCTAAAAGCTTTAAATATAAATTTAACTTTAATCGAATCTGTAAATCGAATCAATAAATGAATGAGATTTTTTAAATTTTGAATTGCAAGCCGGTACTTTTTTTTTTAAGATAAATGAGACATTCATATTGATTAAAAAGCTTAAATTAAATTTTAACTTGAACATATTCCTGTTTGATTATTATAGAGAGCTCTAAATGATGAATCGTCACGATTGGTTCCACCACAGTTCGACATGAATATAAATGATATCCCTCATATGTAAAAAGAAGGTCTCTAGCGAGAATGGAAGTATCCTAACAAAGGGCGCTATGGAATTTATGTCCATTGTTGAATTCGAGGGAGGGGATCGGCAGTTCGTCAATGCAGTCGATAAAAATTTATGGGAGTATGTTGAATGTAAATGCGATGGCGGCGTAGGGTCGTGCGAAGGATTTATAGGGATTTACATTACAATTTATTTATTCTTTCCGGTCACATGTGAGGTGAAGTGTATGTTGGACCCCCAAAAAAGCCTTAACGTTAAATCGATCGCATTGCGAAATTCTCCTCGCGTTCCCTTGTACCTGCAATGCATGGAAATGCCACATAAAAATAATAAAATAAAATAAATTCCTTTTACAATATTCAATATTAAAAATTGAAAGAACGCGAGAAGGGAAAAAGGACATAAGATAATATTATAATATAATTATACTTACGAACGTATATCATCAACATAAATCTCCAAGATGGTTAAATCTGCCGAGCTTTCGTACAAGCTCTTGCAGCTGCATGAAAAAGCCGCCAGCTGCAAATGAGTAATGTTAGAGTACCCGAGCGATATGTAACGTGGTGGGAAAATGGTTAATCGCACTCACGGCGGAGACGGTATAGAGACGTATAATCTTTATGTCGGCGATGCGTATATGCTCTGCGCGTTTCCTTGCGGAGGCTAAATCTTTCTCGGTGCATCGTATATCACCTTTCTTCCTCAAATCATAATTCTGAGATTCCACGTTCCTCTGCTACAAATCATTTTTGACATGCGGTTATCATCAAGTTGTGAAATGTTGCTTCCAACCCATTAAACGACTTTTTTATAAGTCAGTCTTGCATACAAACAAAACTGTTCTGTGTTTTAGCTAAATTAGAGAATAAAATATATACTCCAACCTGCACTGAAAAAAAAATCTGATTGCATTAATTGGAATTCTGATTGAAAATAGACAAATCAGAATTTTCTAGTTGAAAAAATATCTATTAATAGATCTAGTTAAAATATAACTAGAATTCTGATTGATTATTATTAGAATTTTCAGATTCGTTCATTTTTCAATCAGAAATGGTTCTCAAAGTGTATATTGTGTTTATATTGTGAAATAAGCTGCATAATTATAATGAAATATTGACTTTAGTATGGACTCATGTCCAAGTTTCGCTAGAGCTCGTTATTTTCTCGTTCTTCTCGGAATGTTCGACAAGCCGTGAAGGTACCGACAAAAAGACCTTGAAGCTACTACTTGGTTCTTCAGCGTACTGAAAGCTGTGGATCTTATCTGACGACTCTCTTTCGCCATTCGATGATTTCTTACAGTATTCTCAACCCTTCCCGCATCCATAGCTTTCGGTTTCTGAGTTGCCTCATAATTAAGATTCTTATCGAAGTATAAATTCTCTGAAATCTTTCGTCTTTTACATCTCCCGTAATATTTTAAAATATTTTAATAGAAATGTCGTAATAATGAACTCCCGTAATATTTCAATTCAAAATTCTTCAATATAAATGTCGTAATATTGAAGGAAATTTAGATTATCACATGATAGGTTTTAACAAAAGATACACTGAGAAAAATTTCCAATTGGAAATGAACGAATCAGAAGATTCTGATTATATCAATCAAAATTCTGATTATCTCAACTAAAATTATAATATTATAGATTCAATCAGAAAATCCTGATTTGTTCATTTTTAAACCAAATTCCAGTTAATGTAACTAGATTCTTTTTCCAGTATAAATATATTTTTTCAATTTTTCGTATTTTTTCTATTTTTTAAAACTTTAATGTTTGATTTCGACTTTCAACAAAGCTTCTTGGGACATGACTCTCGGAATAGGAATCCGTCTACGTTGATGCTCGAAGTGCTTTGCATTTCCGGTCTCCCGACTCACTCGAGAGAGCGAATCATCACCAGTTGAGTCACCGTTGTTGAGCAGAACATCATTGCATACTCGGAACGAATGGATCGCTGTTAATCGATGATTAACGATCCTCTCGACGATACCGACTTAGCGGAGGGTGCTTCTCTTCGGATCGGCGTGTTATTCATTAAGTACTCGCTCGTAACGGTGAGTGGCGTCTAGAAGATCGATTGACGACAACTTCGTTCATTTGTCGTTTAAATGTGAACTGACGACAAATTGAACATTGCTGTATTTGCGAAGATGTTCTGTTGCGCGAAGAAAATAACACTAGTGTCTATTGATGATGTCGTAATTTATGCATGAAGTATCGAAACATCATTCAACAAATTATCGTGGATCTCATTGATATCTCATATAATTTTTTGAATTTTAGACAAAGCTGTTTATATGAAAAATACGATGATAATTACATTCCTTTTAGTTTTGATATTTATGTTAAAACACACACACACACATACACACACACACACGCGCACACGCACACGCACACACACACACACACACACACACACACACACAGAGAGAGAGAGAGAGAGAGAGAGAGAGAGAGAAGACAAAAAAATATCTAATTTTGACCAATATCTTTTGCATATATTAGTGAGTGTTACATACAATTTTTATAATTAAAAATATTTAAAAAACACTGGCACAACTGTCGCCAAACTTATTCAGAGCAATATTACGGTAACTATTGTGGCTCCCATATAGTTTATTTAAGTATTTGAAGCAAAAGACCTCTTTCCAATAAGTCTTGAAAAATATATTAATAAATCTTATCTTTGTAATAGGGATCTTTCCAGAACTATAATTTTTTTTTACAATAAAAATGAATAATTTTTGATGAAAAATTGTACTTTTTAAATTAAGAAGTTAAACATTTTGTCAAAAGTGTAGTGTGTACTATTGGGTTGTCCGGAAAGTTCGTGCCGACTAAAATTTAAATTTTAGTATACATTTATTAAATTAAAATTTTCTGCGTTTCAATTTTCCTTCAACATCGGCATGTACTTTCCGGACAACCCAATATTTACCATATAAATGCTGAATGGTTTTTTGAATACCCTGTATTTTTTTCACACATAAATATTTGTCATTATTCGCTTTTATTACAACATCGCAAACTCTTGCAAAAATGATTGGATGACATTTTGTTTGAACGAATTCAGTAATATATGATATTGGAACGCAAACTAACAAAATTTTGTGTTTAAATTAAAAAGTTAAATATATTTTTCGATATTCGTAAATACATGCATTTATTTATTATATAGTCAGTTTAATCTAAATATATAAAATGCAAATCTGTAAAGCGCAGAATTTTTATAATAATACTCATAACTAAAATAATTTATCAGTTACAAAAGTCACAGATAAACACCATTATTTTTTAGCACTTCAAAAAAAGATTATTCTTTTTTTTTTACATAAATTCCTCTATACTTTAATTTCTTATATAAATACTGAAATGGTTTCACAATAATTGTAACAATTATGTTCTAATATACATTATCAATACTGAAAATCTATACGCAATGTAAATTATAGATTTTTAATATTGATACAACAATCTATACATACATAGGGACATCAATAGTGCTTACTCAAAAACGATGTGAGAAAATTACTGAATATTTGTCATATTTTCTTTTCAGTATAGTAATGAATCATTTTGAAGACGATTCATTCTTGAATTTTTGATAATAATTCATAATAAATTTCGCATCTCACATTCCCAATCGCGTATATCGACCCACGTATATCGACCACGAGCATCCCACGCGAACGAAGGCAATTAATTACTCGTGTGGTTCCATCGAGTGGAAGCAATGGAGAGAGCATATTAATATTTCGCTCTCTCTCTCTCTCTCTCTCTCTCTCTCTCTCTCTCTCTCTCTCTCTTCCTCCCTCCCTCTCTTTCTTTCTGTCTCTCTCTCCCTCCCTCTCTCTCTCTCTCTCTCTCTCTCTGTCTCTTTCTCTCTGTTTCTATCTCTGTTTCTCCCTCGACATACTCGTTCAACGAGGGAGAAAGAAAAAGTGAGCAGAAGAGATTTTCCGGTCTCGCGCGGATGTCGGCCCTGGGGAGAAATCGATCGGAAAATTCGCACAGTCGGACGGAACAACGCACGAGGTGAAGCACCTCCGTATAAAGAAAAAATCGAAGGTTTGCCCGATCGATTATGGTCGTCGATGTCGGCTTCATCAGAAGCCGGTAGGTATAGCTTCGCTCCAAGTAGGTAGTCCGGTCGAGAACTGCTATTCGACACCGAAGTTGCTCGTTAAATTCTCAACATCGTCCTATTTACCTACTTTGTAATAAAATCAACGGCGTATTAGTCAGCCACTATCAATGCTCGATAAAGACTTTATTGCAAAAGCATTTGTTTCTACACTCCCATCCGAGCGAGCGAACATTTCAATTTTTACTTTCGTTCATTATATGATGCGACCCGATTTCGTGACCTCGCTTCGGCAGACTGCATAGTGCCGCACCCGTTGTCATTATTTCTCAATTATCTTAGTTTTATGTCGCTGCAGTGGCTACGTCCGTACTAAAGAAGATAATGCAAATGTTGCATTTTGTGTGTGCGCGCGTGCGCGTGCAATTAAAAGTTTATTAGAGGCACATTAAAAATGAACATTCTCGCTTATAAAAACTGCTCGAAATTTGTAATTTTCTTTTGCTTTTCTTTTTACAACGCCTTTGCTGGAAGTAAATCTTCATTTGCTGAAACTAGAAATGCAATTCGCACCGGCTAACTGTAAAGCGCAGCGTTAACGGACCAGCCCGTTATATTGTGAAGAATGAATAAGTGTGTTGCACGCGGCATGTCGTTATGCCATAAATACGAGATGACTCGTAAGCTCGATAGTTTTTTAGAGTCAAAGTAGCGCGTTGTAATTAATTTAACATCGTAATTGACGTTTGCTGTTTGAAATATGTTACAGCTTAAATCTTGATAAATCTTTCAATACATAATAAATTAAATTTTAAAAAAAGTTTAGATATTTATTTATGTTATATTTTTTTTGTTTGTAATTACTGATTAATTTATATTCTATACTCCGTCCGCCTGAATGTGAGTTTTTATTATTGTTGTGTGTAGTAACATATTTTGTATTTTGAAATATTCTTTTTGATATAGATTAGTTGCATTCCATGTGTGCGAATTTGTGTTGCCTAATCGGATTTTTCAAACTTGTAAGTGACTTTGAATGAATTGACTTAATGAATCATCCACATGAAGTGCTCGACTCATTAATCGAAAATTAAAGTACATTCAAAAATCCTGTTTCCAAAGTGCGTTTATTAGAGATTCTCCCTTCCGCATAAATACCACCATTAATAATCGATTCACTAGTGTATACGTAATTTCAATGGCAATTAAACGGTTGTAAATACGCCAAATTTATCATTCTCGCATGCTGAATGCATTTGCAAAGCCGGCAAGGTAGTGATGGAGTAATAACAGTTTACAGGTTTGCACGAGGTTCGCATGCATCAGTAGAAACTCATTATCATTTTCGATCGTATTATAGTCGATGGTATAAATAATTTGTTCGATATATCGCTTATCACAATAAACGTTCGAAAATAAATTGTGCATACTAGGATTGTAACGCGTTCCGCATTATAGGTATACGTCATGAATGTAACATTACATTTTTAACTATTCGTGTTATCGCGACTGAATTTACGATCAAAAGCCATATTTTGTTAAAATGTACATGAGGAAATTACGTTAATCTATTATAACAGTTTAATTAAATTTTTAATACGTTAACTATGATTACGATATATAATATATTATGTTTTAGAGAAAATCTCATATTAATAGATATCGAAATATGTTTATAATAACGTATCTATTCATATTAATATCGATATTCTGTTATTTAAAACATTTGTTGAAGATACAAAATATGCTACAAGAAAAAATTAATTGATGATTTCTTCACACTGAAAGAAAAGATTGGCTGCTGCAGCAATTTAAATGGTAAAATATGACATAGCATTTTTAATTGACTACACATTGAAAAAAATTCATGTAGTTTTACATGTTCATAACTGGAAAATTATCTAAATATGATTGGAAATTCATAATTTCCAGTAAATTTCCAATCCAATATTTAAATAATTTTTTGATTATAACATGTAATTTTCATGTAAAATGTTAATGAATTTTTTTCAGTGCAGCAGTCAATTTTTGCTGCGGTAGCTTATCTATAACATCAATATAATTTCGACAGGTTGCTCACGCAACCAAAAATTGGCTGCTGCAATCAATTAAAAATGCTATGCCATATTCAGCCAATCTTTTCTTTCAGTGTTTATCTTTTCTAATTGTAAGCCTTATTTTCTGACAATATTCCCTATATCATATTCAGAACGTTACCACAACCCGCAGATCTATACTCGATTTAGTGAATCGTCCTATGGTTACAGATCAATGCGGTGTAATCTCGATGAATATTGTTATCGCGATTGCGTTAGCGCGCAGATGACATAGGTCGTTGGCACAATTCCGTCGATACCCGAGACGTTTCCGTTGCTAATTATCCTAATTACACTCTGCATGTTCTATGAATAGATTGTATTGCCTTTAGATTTGAAATCAAATTGTTCGAACTGTTTCACAGCGCAATATAAAAGAAATATTTATTCTATATCAAACATCTTTTATTGCATTTATCTCACGTATAGCACTTGTTTTCATTTTGTGAAATATCTCTTTTTCCAAATTATTGCACTTTGATCTAAAAAAATTAAAACTAAACAATCCTGTTAATTAAAGAGGGATTGATGTAAAATTAAATTTACAAGCCGCTGAAATGAAAAAAATATAATATTGAAGGTGCAATGTTATCTATTCTAAAAATGTATTGTCTCGATATACACACGCTAAACTTTTTAAATTTTATAAAAATTAAAAAATATATATGTATAACATATATATTATATCATTTAAAATTGTCATGTATTAAAAAGTGAGATATTCTTCTTTCACAAATTTACAGGAATTAAATTTTTTTCTGCATATTCGTATTTTCAAATTAAGTGCCTCGTAAACTAGCGATAGATAACAAAGAAAGAAATATCAAGAATTGTTCGGAATAAAAAAAATTCGAGATTGTATGAAATATCATTTCGATTGCTGAGGAACAAACACGATGCATTGCGGTTTGCGGAGTTCAGACTTTATTTTGTGGAATATGAGAAAAATTCGCCGCTTTTGCTTCGTTCTACCACTCGATTGAATGTGTTCGTCGGGCAGGGATGCAGCTGTCGAGAAAGGCAATGAAACTTCGCCCACGTTGCTTTTACCTTTCTTTCTCATTGTGTCCCTGTCAAAACGCTCCATCGAGCTACCGGGTGTTTCCTCTGGAAGGACAGAAAAGCGTCGAGGATTGACCGTTGGAACATTCGGACAAAGAAAAAGACAGACAACGAAATGTGAAAATTGGTCGTATTTGGCGAAGAAATAATCGGAGTGCTTTCGAAACGGGCAACCAGATACAATATCGTAATATTACATAAAATAGCTTATTTAACGCAATATCTTTTAGTAAATTTTCTTTTGATTATATTGAAAAAAATTATAAATGAAAATCATAACTATAATTGGTATAAAAATGTGGAATATACAATCAAATTTTAAAATTAGCTCTTTTTATGAAATAATCGCAACATTGTAATTTACACGAAATTGAAAGAAAGAAAATATAAAAATGTCATTGCAAAATAAAAATTTTAATAATTACAATAATTTCAATAATTTTTGCTACAGTTATTAAAATATAAAAATTTTCCAGAACACTTTACATAATAAGCTTCTAATTGCATTATTCTGGTTTATCCGCTTTTCTCATTTCTTTCAGAGGTTTGTTCTTCGTTAACAGTTGAGAAGATTGCTTTAACGTCCATACAATAAGTCAATTCGCCAAGTCCACAAAAAATATTTTTCTCAAGTATCTTCGGCACGAAAAGAGTTAGGATTCTCTCAAAGCCCTGTATTTCGTTGGCTCACTAGAAAACAGTCCATTATCAAACTTAATGGCTTAATCGACTGGTAATAGAGAAGAGCACCGCTTCGTCTCCATCCACAACTGCAAACAAAGCATTTCTTGCTGTGGGTAGGCACGGTGACGCGACGACGCAAGAAAGCTTACGTGAAGACGATGGGCAATGATGCGGTGCATCTGCGCGTAATGTATGTCTTGAGAGTACGCAGAAGTGCATTAGGTACATTACGATGCACCTGGGGCATTTCGCATACGAATATTGCACGGAAGAGAATGAAAACGAAAGATGATAGCTACCGTTTGCATCACTTGGGAAATCTTGTCACTCCAAACATTATTGTCTAAGTTTGAAACGATGTATTTCATTTCTTTCGATTATTATTATTATTAGTTAAAATGATATGTAACATTAATCTTCTCCATCTTCATTTCTATTTTGTCTCGCTATTTTGTCTCGATCCGCACGATTAGACAAAAGATCTATTTATTATGTAAGATCTATTTATTATGTACGAGTATTGCATGGAAAGAACGATTTTGCTGAAGTATCTAAAAATTTATCTAGATACAAATGTGAAAATAATTTTGTTGAATGATCAAAAATTACCTAAAAATTACCTAAAAATCTCATAACGAGCAATGTTGCAAAAAGTTTTGACATTTTAGCAAAAGTTTGAGCAGTTTGAGCGTTTTATGTAATCATTTTGATGATGTAACAAAATTATTCTCAGATCTGTATCTAACTTATAAATTTTTAAATATTTCAGCAAAACCATCCTTTCTCTGTAGAGAGAAGGACGCGATAATTGATAGCCAAGAAAGACGCGATAATTGATAGCATTTTTCAAAAACGATCAGGAAATCTCAATCACGCGGTGCAGATTTAAGCATGGAAGTAGAGGATACATCGCTCGGGTGCGCGTTGCGAGTGCTGCTCGAAAGCGTTAAACTCAATGAAAATGATCTTCGTCGACGTCGACGAAGAGACGGTTCGTGCTATACGTGGGCGATGAGAAGCGATATGTACGACGAAGTGTAGGCGAACCGTGCCAGTCGACGCATCATCCACGTCACCCGCAGATTGGCATGAATAGAGGATAAGGCATGCTTAAGTTTGATATCGATACTATTTGACCACTTTCCGGTTATTCGAAAGTATCAATACTTTGCGATATGATATGAAATAGAGTACACTTCGCAGATATAGAGATTTTTTTTTGCAATATTAAAATAATGAAGAGTTATGATTGATGTTTAAGCATACAGAATATTTTCGAAGTATTTTCTATGTGATATTCGATATGTTTTTCTATTTTTATATTGTTTTTATTATTTTATATATTTTTATATTTCTAGACATAGATTTATATAATATTAAAAATAATGTTAAGTAAAGTATTAATATGTTATATTGCAATATTTTAAATGGTTTCATATTATATATTTTAATACTTTTATGAGAGGATTTATCGATAATTTTGTGTTAAGATGATTCAAGGGGAAGATTTTACATTTTCGCCTTCTTCCTGTCATATTACAAATTACTAAAAGAAGCTTGACAAGATTTCACAGAGGACTTCATAAGCTTTATAACTTTGGTTGGGCTTTGTTAACAAAGATGCCATGTAAACGAAATTAATTACCGTAAAATCCCAGGGGCTTTATATTCATACATTAATATCGCTAATGAAGAAACTCCCGAGTTTCGAACTTTCTGATGATGTAAAATCAGATTAGGATTTCTAATGATTAATGAATGTACTTTTTATTGCTAGATTTATTATGTTAGATTTATTATCAATATGGCTAAAGTTAACATGCCAAGTGTGAAGAAACATGTGGAGAAACATGTTCGTTTAAAAAGCTCTCGCTCTTTACTTTTTTTTATTTAAATTGCTCAGAAAATATTTTTTTTTAAATAATAGAGTAGAAAAAAATTAAAAAATTAAATATTCTCTTTGCAAACTCTGATTTGAATGTAAGTAAAAGTTACATTAATTAGTTATCTTTTTTTAAATTATACTTGTTTTTTTTTACTAGGATTCATACGGCATTCGCATATAATAATTGATGATCGACCTTGGATCTTCTATGGATGGCCAGTCCTAGATTCGCAACTCGCGTAGGTGTTTCCGATGCTAAGCACGAACTATAATCTGCATCAAACCGAAAATAGTATGCATATGTTACGAAATCCTGATTGTCTGTAGAAGATATCTATTGAGAATCTTGCATAATTAAATATTGAAATGAATATTTAACAGTAGTATTTTATAGTTATAATATACGTAGAAATTTAGAAACAATTTTACATTAAAATATGAAGTAATTCTTCAAATGTTAAATACACGTCTACATCATTAAATATATTTTCGAATTAGAACCGCTTTTAATTTAAAAAAAAAAATCAGATAAAGAGTGAGTTCTTTAAAAAAAATATGTAAGAACATTCTCTCTTTAATGCCAGAGCTCAACTTGTTTGTTGTCCATTCTGTTTTACTGAGATCTTTTTGCGTTTTCTTTTTATTTTCCTTGGATATACTTCTGTCTTTTCTCGCTGTTATCCTAAGTACGCACCTCGGTCGAGATAATCCTCCCTCGTGTTCCATGCTGGTTCTGCACGTTTGTTCCAATGCTCGTTCCATGCTCATTCCATGCTCGCCGCCGACAGATGCTGGCAGACCACTTCGAAAATACGAATCTTCCGCCCCACCCGCGTTCTCTTTCTCGAGCTATATCCGTAACGGGTTTAACCGTCTGCCGAGAACGAGGGCTTTTTATCTAAGGCCCTTTTTACGCGGTCACCGAGCCCGTAAACCGTCTTCGTGAGATCCGCGCAAAAGTCTTCTCAGTATGCGAGACAATATAAGGAAACGCGGGAACAAGTTGACAAGATTGACTGTCTCAGAGATAAATTGTCATGTAATGAAATTTCGACGTTTTAACCGTTTGTAATTCATTCTGATCGTACTTATTTATAATAAAGACACTTTGCACTGTCAAAATTTATAATTCAAATTGAATTTGAATAAGCCGAATTCAATTTTATAGGTCATTCTTACTCAATGTTATTAATAATTAAAATAATGGAATCAAATAATTTAATTCAAGAAAATATATTAAATTTGATTCAAATTTAGTTTATTATTTATTAAGTGTATTACGTTAATACACAGAAAAAACAATTTTACTGGAAAATATAAAATTTTACAGATTGGAATATAATTTTGTTGGAATATAATTTTGTCATCAAAATAATTTTATTGAAAATTTAAATCGATTCAACTGGTTAGAATACCAAAATTGTTTTGCAGCACTTTGTCTATAATTTTTAAAATTTTAAACATAATTATTTTTGATAGTCCAACAAAATTATTTTCAAATCTGTATCCAACAAAATTTTGAAACTTTCAGGAAAATTGTATTTTACGTATGTGTGAATATTGTTTACTTTAAAAGTAACCGCAGAAATGCATTGATTTTCATTTTGGCGCACATGGTTAAAAATAACACTCTATTTTTTTAACCAGAAGGATTGGGTTACCATTGCTCCTTTAATATGTAAAACATATGTGAAGTTTCGTAGAATTAATAGACATTTTTTTATGAAAAGATTTTGTCTAAATTAAGTAATCGAACAACATCTGTTATTAAAACGGATATTGTTACATTTTTTAATATTTTATATTTATGTATTTTTTTAATTTATTCAATATTTAATTTTATTATTATCACACGTTACAATCATGAAAATATTGCGTATTAGCAAGCGTTTAATTCAAATCTCAGCGACGCAAATATAGTTAAAAGATATAATTAAAGGGTCAGAATAATTCGCAAATATACGGAAGTCCATGCGAGAACCGTCGTTCACGAAGTCTGATAAAATACGTAGGATTTCGTACGTGCAACGATTACGAAATCGCTCTTCTGATTCGTGTGTGTGTGTGTGTGTGTGTGTGTGTGTGTGTGTGTGTGTGTGTGTGTGTGTGTGTGTGTGTGTGTGTGTGTGTGTGTGTGTGTGTGTGTGTGTGTGTGTGTG
>Ga0157363_1000368_pt1 | contig 34195 bp, 21 predicted proteins | sample AttsexASBM1_FD_111477 | JGI IMG/M metagenome (GOLD analysis project Ga0157363, IMG submission 111477) | Fungus gardens microbial communities from leaf cutter ant in Ribeirão Preto, State of São Paulo, Brazil - Atta sexdens ASBM1 | ecosystem: Host-associated > Fungi > Mycelium > Unclassified ... | reverse complement strand
TGTGTGTGTGTGGGTGTGTGTGTGTCTGTGTGTTGTGTGTGTGTAAAAGATAAAAACAGCGTATTTCTAGATATAATTAAAAAATATAGACTAGTATAGATACATCAATATAAACAAAACATTATTGGCTTAAATGAAAATTAAATAAAACGCATTAAATAAAATGATTTTAAGGTTAAATAGAATTATTTTAATAAATATTTGCGAAAAATATCAGAGTCATTTTAAATTATCTAAAAAACATATCAATTTTTCAAACCTTTTTAGGGTGTTTAAAAGAGATACTTGATCGAATCATTAATCATTATCTTAAAAATTAATCTTCATTTAATAAATCCTGAAAAGTTCTTTCAATAAAAATAAAAATGACATAAAGTAATTCAGCATTTATTGATTCACACCTCGAAGTTCTCTTATTATAGTATTTATAATAATCATCGTTAGAATCGTGGTAATAATAATTAATAATAATAATAAATCGTTATTTTCGAATTATTGTACATTGATATATTATCTCATATAATATTTATATCTCATAGATGTGCTCTATTAATATTTATATTTATATATTTATAGACTTCACTATTCCGATTAGAGAATAGATTTTTAAAACTCTCTATACTTTATCACCTGCCAAGAATAAATTCTGGCAAACAAGAAACCGAGAAAACTATGCTTGCTTAAAAAGAAAACATATCCCCATCAAACATTATTAAGGTTTTAACATTTTTTTTCTACTTTGCCGAAAAAACTTGCCGTGTTCATCGAAAATTAATCTGAGAATAAATTAATTAAAAGTGTTAATTTCAGAATTAACTTTCGATATCAATTATTATTAATAATAAATAATTTATGTTGAAATTTAATTAAAATTAGTAAAATAATAGTTTCTAATTCTTAAATAATTAGAAATAAAAAAAAATAATAACGTTTACTAAATACGTTTTGATAAATACATTAAAAAAGCTAATTTTATTAATAATAATTAATATCGAAGATTAATGGGGAAAACTCTTTACTTTCATTTCTTTTTTTTTACGCAGAAGCCAGCATTATCGCATTTTTACAAAAAAAAATTTACAGTAAATATAGTCTAAACTTACAGAACTCACATACTAAAGATACAATTTCGTACTTAAAAATGGACCTTGTAAGTCACAGAATTATGCTATATCAATGATCGTAATAATGATCATAACAATAACGATTGTCGATGTATATAATATTAACAATTATAATAATAGAGCGATAAGCCTCGCTTCTGCCGCAGACAGAACACTATGCAATTGACTTATACCTATTGTCCCCTTCGAAAATTAGGGATCCAGAAACCGATATAATTTCGGTGAATTCAGTCGAAAATTTCATAACAAAAGTATATAAGTTCGTCATAAGTTTATTTTTTCTGAAAAATAAAAAGAATTAATTTATTTACATAATGTATAATCCATAAATATATAATTCATTGTAATAAATAAATGGTTAATAGAAATCATTAATTAGGTCAAATAACTTCATAATTTAAATAGAAAGAAAAAGTTCTCTTAATTTTTTTGTAAACTAATTAAAAACCATATATTGAAAATAATGATTTCATAGATTAGCAAATACAAAACAATCTGAATTTAAATTATAACGCAGAATGTTAGAACAATGATTATTTGCAGGAATATTTCGACTTTACTTTTGGCATTGTACAATAAGATAAAAATGACTTAAAGTTTCAAAATGTTCCTGAAATTCATATAGAGTTATATACAATTTCTGTTCCAATATTCTACGCTAAATTTCGAACTTCTTTTTTGAATTCGAATTTCTCCGTGATTATTTAAAACCTTTTTCTTTTTCTTTTAATTTTTAATCTGTACAAATATATAGGATATGAAAGGATTAAGTGTGAGATAACTGGAGAAAAGGATATTTCGCGTAAAAATAAAACGAAAATAAGTCGAAATTAATAATAATAATAATAATAATAATAATACAATCTTTTTCATATCACATCATGTTCAAAATTTTACATTTTATATTATATTATTTCATATTTAATGATTTTCTTTTTTCTTTAATTCCGAGATCTATTTCGAAAATTAATAAATCAAAATCCGACAGAATTACATCGGTTTCTTGATCTGATTTCGATCTTTCCGAATCTTCTTCATTAATTTTTATCACGTGACTTTAGATCGCGTAATAATTAATTCATGTTTAAGAAAGAAAAAAAAACGCGATGTGGTGCTACATTCAAAAAGACTAGATGCTACATTGTTATCGAAATTAAATAGTAAGAAATAAAGACTATTATTATGTCGAAAAAATGAAGAAGCATTTCCGAAGAAATGTTTTTAGCGATTTTGTACTTTTTTGATTAAAGATTTGTTACAATCGCTCTTTCGTTCGCTAGAATGCGCCGTTAGATGTGTGAGTGAATGAGTGCGTGTGTGTATCGGCTGTTCAATAATAATTCTAACGCTCAACATATGTGCTCATCTCTTTAATTTCTTCTTCATCGCTTCTTATAAAAGTTCATATAGTGTTATCTATAATATTTAACACGATGAACCATACTTACGTGAAAAATGTAATATATTATTATTATTAAATAACAATATATTATACTCCACGCATAAAAATTAAATCATGTATTTTTTTTCTTTATAGAGAAAAAAGCACAATTTTTTCGCAAGTCCGTTAGTAATATTTTTTCCCTATTAACACACCATTGGAGATAAACGCATGATTTCGATCATTAAAAAGGGGACAGATCGTTGTTTGTGTTTGGCTGCTTGATTTGTTTAACGCAGCTCTAAGTTATAACAAGTGAAACGACTTAAAGACGATTATACACGGAATTTGTTGACTTTTCTAGATTAAGGATCCTTAAGAATCGTGTCTCGGAATTTATATCATTATAAGATGTTTTACATCAATCTTTAGTGGCAGATTTTTGTAGCCAAGAAAAAGTTATATTAGTCTCCATTAAAATAAATATTTTTATTTTATTCGAAATATATAAAATTAAAGTAAAAAATTTTATTTTGGAGAAAAATTAACTCCAAAAGTAAGAAAAATAATGTTACATCAAATTCTAATCTACAAAAATTTTTTTAATCTTTAAAGCTCAATTATTTATTGGATTTTATATTTGAAGGAAACTTTCACAATTATCGATTAATATTTGAATAATTAATTTTTAATTGATTATATATCGGAATTAATTATTCAAAATTTTTTAAATTACTGATATCTAAGTTATTTCTTTTAAGAGAGGAAAATAGACCAAAAAGTCTGCCATTAAATCACATTTATTATTTCGTTTGTCATTATAATGGAACGCGACAAATAAACGCTCAAAAACTTGTCCGAACGTTTCTGTAAAATTCCGCGATATTTTGCGAGAGAGAAAGTTCTAAATTTTTTCCTCCTCCGAGACTATATTTTTACAAACTATCTGTGAAAAAATTTTATTTTCAATAGCCTAACAATTAAATTTCTATTATTATGCAAAACGATTCGACAATGTAACAAACGACAATGTTTCCCACTTTCGCTCATCGTCACTGGCAATGAATTATATAACACTTATATGTATTATTTAAACATCTCCATACTTATATATAATGTATTCAACATTCCCTTTTTCACATCAAGAAATTAAATTTGTATTTTCTTTCCATTTTTTATCATGATAAAAAAAATTGTTACATCAGTTTTCTTAAGTTGCATTAACGTCAGCATAATGTAATAAAAATAATTTTTTCCGCAAGAAAAGATTTTTACAACAAATTGGCATTGATTTGTTTGTTATAACTCTAAACATTTCTACAAACGTATGCTAATTTAATCATAAAAGAATTAACTCAATAATCAATGCATAAAATTTGGTGTTTCGTAAATCCTAATTCAAATTTTACAATTTTTGCTTGCAAAATGATGTAACAGCATTTTCAATTTTTTAAATAGTACATTGCCAGTGTATGGACGTAGTAGTTTCTCTGTATTGAATTACTCATGAAAGTACGGCATTCACGGTAGTTTTCGTTTTATAATACTAACCATTTTATAATTTTCGGTCGAGAATAAACTTGTGAGAAATGGAAATGCTTCTCATGTCAGTCGCAACACTTCTTTCTTATTAAAATTACTGCACTATTCATCTTCGGTATCACCATCGCTACTATAATCCTGTAATGTGGGTGGTCTCGAGAAAGGTGCCTCGTTAGTTTGACTGCAACATTTAGAGAAAAAAAAATTATTTATCCAAATCTTATTAATCGCGTTCATAATTTTAATTAGTTTACATTTTTTGTATTAAAATTGTTCTTTTAAATTACATTATATTACAGTTATGATTTCTTTAACGCGATTCAAGAAAATTATAAAGCACTCACGCTAATCTACGATAATGATTCAACCATTCTTCTAACATCTGCGCAACAAGCAATGGTCTTTTGTGAAGTTTCTGCTGTGCTACAAGTATTCCACCCTCTGTTCTGCACACATCCAACCATTCTTTATAGATTGATTCCTCACGACCGATTTCATCCGTCGTGAGAAAGTGTATTGGCAGGAGCTTATGCTCGCGATCCATTAGTGGCATAAAGGTGGTCTGCATTTGAATCTGTAGCTGCTCGAGTGGACTGTTGTTCCCGCTCACTACCCCATGGGTCGCGAGGGGCGGTATTCTGGACGAGGCATATGGCTCGATTGGAACCAACGCCGTGAAATGGCCACGAGTATAACCCAATGCAATTGGTGAACGGATGCAAAATGAGGGTTCCCATAATAGTGGTAGATAAACGCCTTCGAATCTTGCATAACCTGCAAAATAACAGAAATTGATATCTTAAATTAAAAAAAAAATTCTTTCCATATCGTAGAAAAGATTTCTGAAGAATTTCTTGAATCTTATGAATCTTGAGTTTTTGAAAAAAAATCTTTAAAGCTTTAAAGAAAATGTTATAAAATTTATATACAACACTAAAAAATTTTATTATATGAATATATAAAAAATATAACTACTATTTAAATTTAGTTATAACTAATTTAATTAGAAATATTAAATAAAAAATTATGAATTTAGGATTAATATGATATAATCACATAAATGTTCAGTAAACAATTAAAAAGCTAACGATAAATTTATTAACGATTTAAATTGGATTTAAAATTTTAAAGATTTTACATCACAAATAAATCAGAAAATTATTTTAAGTTTATAAATTAGTGATTTATTACTGAATGAAAAGCAAAAAATAGAGTATTTTTTTTTAAATTTACCTATATCTTCACCGCGAAAACTTTTAACATATTTAACTCCATAGACTATGATGGGTCGTCTTAAAATGTGGGCAAGGGCAAACACGTGCAATTGTTCTAACGCGCTTCCGGGTTGAGCGGCCGTTGCTAACAAGCTTTCCCAGTCTTCTTGCCATTGTGTTTCTTCTAAAGTGAAATCTAACATCCTAGATGCTTGCGAGGCTTCATACTCTCTCCAACGAGGATAAAAGCTAGGAAATTTTATATAAAATATATGAAACCCATTCTAACTAAATAAAAAATATATATTTATTCATTAAATGAACTTTTATATAATTATTTTTCATTCTTTTAAGAATAATTTAATATTTTTTTACAATTTTATTCATTTTCTTCTTTTATTATTGTTATTCTATCAATTAATCTATTGATCATTATTGGATGCCTTTCAACAACAAGCGACTCGGTACAACAGTGATCATCTCATCCTTGTTTAATATTGACGAACAACAAGGACATAATGATGCACCGTGTCACACCGTGTTATATGTGTCTCTTGTTGGAAGGCACCCATTATAAACTGAAAAATTAATTAACTTTTTAATTTTTTATTTTATTATTTTATTATTTATTACGAATTTGACATTATTCATTATTTACACACAAATTTTAATATATTAGGTGTAGTAAAAAGAAATCCATTATTTTTGCATGAAATTGAATGGAAAAATAATGGATTTCTTTTTACTATACCTAATATATATATTATATATATATATATATACTATATACTATACCTAATATATATATATTATATATATATTTATATTGAATAAATTAAATTGATATTTATATTGAATATATTAAATTAAAATAAATTAGAATAAATTATAGATTAAAATATAGATTACAATATATATTTAATTGCAAATCTTACAATTGTCCAGCTTGTTGTAGAGTGTCAGCAAGCGCTCTCCTTAGAGCATTGTCCCTATCGAAAACACCCCAAGTAGCCTGCATAGCAGAATCTAGAAGACAATCTCCGGCCGATCGGTTCCAGAGTGCGTGTAAACGACTACCTAATCGTTCAGTAATTTCTAAAGACCAATTTAGAGCTGGCGGTTCGCCACCACCGCCTTCCAATTGCTGTTGAGCTTCCTTATCTAACAATTCCTCTAACATCTGCTCTTGTACAATACTCGGCAGATCTTCAACCTAAAAATATATATCTATTTCAAATATAAACACACACACACACACACACACACACACACACACACACACACACAGAGAGAGAGAGAGAGAGAGAGAGAGAGAGAGAGAGAGAGAGAGAGAGTGTATATTCTTTATATAATCACTTTTATAAGTGAGTTATAATTATTTCAAATAGAAATTAAATTTGAACATTATTGAACATTAAGTCCGAACATTATTTATTATTTAAAAATATTTACTTTAAGGAATTAAAACATTTACTTTTCGTCTAATTTATATTAAAATGTATGTACATATTAAATTGTAATATATGTCATAGTAACCTCGGCTGGCAATGCGAAGGTTGCCATATCGGTAACGAAATAACAGGGGAATGAGCCCTTGCGTAAGCGTATACTGTTGGTGACATGTCGGCGAATCTGTACCGCAAGATCAGGTGCGACATAACTTGGTACTCTTTTCACCCCTGAACCCGAACCTTCAATTTGCGACAACAATGTTGCTAAAATATCTTCCCTTTGAAACCTGCAAAAAAGTCCCAATTAAAATTCTATTAATTTATTAATGTTAAGAATCGTATTTTATATAATAGTATCGGTTTATGGAAGCATTTATCTAAATTATTTATGTTTACCTAATAGCCAAGTGCACCAAAGTGTGTCCAACGTCAAACGCGCTGCTTCTATTGAGGAGCAAGACCTCAGAATGCGTTAATTGGCGGGCAGGATCGCCACCGCTTGCCAGGTAAGCTTCAACAGGAGTGTTGTCACCCTCTACAATACCAAGACAAGCGTTTAACCAACACCAATCAGTGTGGCGTCTTAACTGCTTCAATCGACGTTCATAATCACAGTTATTCGGAGATTGAGGAGTTGACAAACTATCATTCCGATTCTCTGCATATCTATGTGGGCCTCTAAAAAGTTAAAGATAAGTTATAAACGAATTAAATAATTTATTAACAGAAGAATATTATATTATATAGAATAATATATTACAATAACGCATATTTGTAACTCAAGAAAATATAGTCAGAAATTACATGTATTTAAAATAAAATATTAAATTTGATATCATTAATCTCTAAATATATTAAATATATTTCCTCTAAATAAAATTTGTATATTTTCTCTGCAGATGTGAAATATAAAATATTAATTTAATTACCTCCTTCCTATCGCTAAATTATCCTCTCTTTGTGTCTGATGAATATAAGGTGCATGTGGGGGCGATGGTAAACCTCGTTGACTATGTTCTCTCTCGGGACTCGGTAAAATCACTCCTACATTTCCGTGTGTCCCCTTATCCCTTCTATCTTTCTCCTTCAGATGACCACACATCACGCATTTAGTCGCCTTGGGCCAGTTCTCGTAAGTACATACATGACAGGACCATTTTTCTGGATGCATATTGTACAATCTTTCCGGATGGAGATTAATCGGCGAGGGATTCAATTGGGAATTCGATCCCGAGTTTGGTGGTCCATCGGCCAATCGCAGTGGTGCTAAATGTTCATGTAGATTCGATGCTAATGAATTGACAGACTGATTAACCGGCTTCCGGTTACTACATTGTACGCACCGCGTTGTATTTTGATAATTAAGATAAGTGCACATGCTGCAAGCCCACTTTCCCGCCGAAGGCAGATTCTGGCTATAATTTTGCGAGGTGAAATTATCCGTAGGGCTTATCTGGGATACTGGACCGGAAGCGACGTTGGAGGAACCTCTTTGAGGGCTAGGATCTCGAAGACGATAAATATCTTCGCCCAGGAGAGGCTTGGCACCTCTGCACATGGTGCATTTTAAAGAAGAGGGCCAATTCTCATAAGTGCAGTATTCGCAAGTCCATTTCTGTTCTGTTTCCTCGAGTCTGCTGGTCATCTTCAATGGATGGAGAAATTAATTGATGGAGCTTTTGGTCTCGTTGTTGCGAGAGATGCAATATTTCTCGATGTGGAAGAAAAGTTGAAAGATGACGTTGAAATGTGCACTAGACATTAAATATTTTTTTAAATATCTTAGTTGAATTTTCTATGCTGCGCAGCACAATCTATTTGAGACCAAGTAGGAGATTTGAGACCAAGTATGGTAGCCCAGTATACGCTATGTGATTAGCATTATGATTGATTGTAATTAAATAAAGCTACTAGAGATGTGCCAATATAGACATTAGTGGAAGAACCTGAAAAAAATATTAATATTTATTAAATATATTGTAAAAAATATAAATGAAGATATATATATATATATATATGTATATGACATAATAAAATGTTATATATTATATGTTATATATTATATATTATTGCTCCTATAACTAAAAACAATAATGGATGCTGTCTGATAATAAAAGTTGACAAATAATGTTCTATCTTTGTTGTTATTCATGGAGCCAAGAAAGATAGAACAATGCAATGTCGACTTATACGACTTCTTGCATTCAAAATGAGATAAATATATTATCTAAGTATACAAAAAAAAGTTAAATAGATATTGAAAGAGCTAAAATTTTTTTCTTAAAGTTAAAGATATTAAAAAAGAAAATTACATGAAAAAAAAGGATGAAAAAACATATAGAAAATGTGATAAAAAGAAAATTTTCGCTATTAAGTTAATTCATTTAATAAGCTTTATGAAGAGAAAGAAAAAACAAAGTGAAGAAAGAAATATCCATTGATAAGTTATGTTTATCATAATTATTAATTGCATTCTTCCTTCTTTCTCTTTTTTCTTTTTTTAGTCTATATCTTATTTTATAGAAAACACAAAAAAAGCACAATTGAAATGAAAACATCTAAATTTACATGTATATATATATATATATATATATATATATATATATATATATAATAAATATATAAAGTATAAAGTGAAAGGACAGACATTCGGAATATTTAAAGTTGAATATTCAAATGCAAAAGAGATAAATTTGATCTTTTTAATCACATTTTTGCACGTGACCTTCTTATGTCAAACATAATCATTATAGAAGTTGTACGATTATTTCTAATGACTTTGAAAGCAGGTAGATACATATACGCACTTTGAATATTCAAAATTGGAATGCTTGCATCGCTCGCTCTTTCTAGCCGAATTTCGCGAAGTTGGTGAACACTGAACGCGCGGTACCGCGTGACTGATCTCCTATAATACCTTCTTCGCGTCTCCCAAAGAAACCTAACCTGGCGGAACGAGAAGCGAGTTCTCCCATCAACAAGTCCCTCGACGAGCGTGAGAAACAACAAAAATTTAAGAGATCGAGCAGCTCGTACTACTTTTTGGACGGTCAAAAGGCGCGCATCTATCTCTAAGCAGTTGAACTGGTAACCTTGGCGTTATATCCCGTGCCACCTTGTGGAGCCCCGCACGTTGCCAGCTACCGTCACACTCGACTATCCTCCATAAGAGATCCCTCAGTTCGGCACCGTCCAATCGACTCATGTACTATTCATGCACCAGCGAGCGCGCAGTTTTCATAGCGCACAGCTCGTGTCAGCTCGCATTCGCGGGAACGGACAGGTAGGTTAAGCTCGGTCACTCGCACGCACACGTACGTGCTTGTACACGCGCACGATCAATCTCGCGAGCGCCCTTTCTTCCTTCGGGATTATCCGACGACGACGACGACGACGACGACGACGACGACGACGACTGACGACGACGACGAGGAATCGGAACGCGGGACACGAGCAAAGAGAAAGACAACGGTAGCGACGTCTCCCTCCCTCTTTTTCTCTCTCTTTCCTTCTCTATTTTTTTCTCTCTCTCGTCTTGATGAAGACACGGTAGAAGACAGGAGAAGCGCGAGTCGCTGTCACCGCTGATCACCGCGTCACGACATCGTCTGCGAGCGTTCGCGCGCGCTCCACGGCGTGCTGCTCCGCCTGTCACCCGATGCTGGCGAACTGCTCCGCAAATACGACAGCAGCGGTGACGACGACGACGGCGATCTCGCTCGCTGACCGCGAAAGTAGGTTTTGACAGTCATCCGCAAACAGACGAGTACCAGTACTGCCAACCACTCGCGCTTCTCGTCGTGGCGTACCGTTACGTCACGGAAGCACGACATCGTCTACGCGCGTGCGCGTGCCGCATATGGCGATTGGAGTATCGCGACTAACTTCAAATTCTCGCTAACCTCCAATTTTGCGTTCCTGGACCTGGGTCCTACGGCCAATGGATCGCCAGTCTTTCGTTAAAAACGTAATTTTAATGACTTCAAGTCAGCTGGACTATCCGATCCCAGTCTCCTTGTCAGGAATATGTGTAAGGATAACCTAACCTAACCTAACTTCAGTTTTCGCCGATCATCTCGCCGTGTTTACGCTTTTTTCTCTCTTTACGAAGATAAATTCGCGATAATCTGGTCAGGGCAAATCAAATGCTGAGTACGAACGAACAGTTTCTTATTGGTACATATGATTAGCAGAAAATCTAACTTAACGTTAAAACTCCACGTGTTTGTCGCGAGATGTGATCAAAGTTTATCAATAAACAATGATAATCTCATTGGGAAAATAAGACCCACAGATTTTACTTTATCCTCGATCACATGAATTACGTCAGTGTTCACAGTTGAGTTTGTTGATCCCATTACATCATACAAGACTGAACCTCAAAGATCTAACCTTAAATTGTATTGTGACTATGTATAGTCATATCTTTTTCGCAGAATTAAAATCATTGAAAAATATTCAAGAGACATCTTCTCGTTTTTAACATTTTGAATAGTGCATCATGAAACTTTTAATAAAAGGACAAGCAACACCTGATTCGAGTTTTTGCATGTATTGCATGTATTTGCATGTATTGCCTTGATAATTCAACTCTGATCCACATGAACAATGTCTATGAATTGAATTTGCTCGTTCATCTTTGAATTTGTATGACTTTCGCTCTATTCGACGATTTTTTGCAATAAGTTTTGTACTGAAACTGAATTTGAGTTTTTCCTCGAAAAATGAGAAAGATTGCATTGGCGTGATCGATTCATTCATTTGCGAGGTTATTTTTTATTTATTTCGAACCCGTTGCCAATTGGGACTTAGTCTAAATGTTTCTCCTTGACATTTCACGACATCGCGAGATTATTTCAAACCTGTCTGTTGCAAATGTTATAGGTTTTCTTATTCCAATATATAAATTTATTATTATATCCATAGATCTCTACAGCATTTAAAGCGAATCTACTTATTATAAATGCTCTGATTTTCTATATTTTAGATCTGTATTAAAATAACAACAATAGAAAATTAATGAAACATAGAAAATGCAACTAATATGTGTATGATGAATATAAGCATCTGTTCTATTTTATAGAGTTTTTAATTGACCCAATTGGAGGATTTGATTTGAGTTAAAGAAGATTAAATCTTTTAAAGAATTCATTTTCAATTGAACACATAATTTGGATATTATAATAAGCTACAACTAAGATGCTAATCTGACTTTCAAATAAATTGAAGAAGCATTACATTTTATTTTCGATGACAGAATCATGTTTTATTTTAAACATGCAAAGTATAACTCAGCATAGCTAAAAAGAACACACTTTGTGTCATCTGCTCGTGATAACATCATCATCCAAATCAATAAAACTGCCAAGGTACTTCAGTAAGACTGCCTCTCATTGCTGAAAAATTATTCAATTATGTGAAAGAATCATAATGACAAAAATGGATGAAATGGTAATACGGGTGTTATACGGAAGCGAGACCGGAACCGCTCAAGACGTTGCCGAACAAATCTGGAAGAGCGCCAAAAGGTTTGTTATTGTTCCTCTTTGGCACATAAACCTCCTCTGAAAAAATTTCTGGCATGCGAACCTCATGTCTTTAAATGATGTTTTAACAGATGACTTTTATCCTTAATGTCGGTTATTTGTCTTATAATTAACTTCATTTTATATATATATATATGTATTTTTTTCTATTTAACATTATTTTAAAAAACGAAATCAACAGCGAAGGTTCACCAAGGATCATTTTTCTTTTTGGCACATTTATGTTATTCATAATAATTTACAATTTTACACACACACACACACACACACACACACACACACACACACACACACACTTTCATACACAAAGAAATAAATAAATAAAACAAAAATGAATAGAGAAAAAAACAGAAAAAAATATTTCACTTTTTATACATATATGAAATTTATTTTAAGTCATTTAATTGTATAATTAATTTAATTGTATAATTAAGTGATATTTTATTTTGATTATTTACACCTTATATAAATAAAATTTCTTTATGAATTTATTTTATTTCTTTCTTATGTAAAAAAATAGAAAAAATATTTTAATGTTTAAAACATGTATAACATTCCAATTTGAAACTGAGAGTATATAATGTATGTTTTTAATGTTACAGGAAAGAATTGCGAAGCACAGTATCATCTCTGAATGATTATGACATTCAAAATCTCCCTTTCGAACAACTAATTATCTTTGTTGTTGCAACGACTGGACAAGGAGACCCTCCAGCCAACATGAAACAATTCTGGAGACATCTATTACGCAAGACTCTCTCAGCAACTATGCTCCAAAATCTAAAATATGGCGTACTTGGATTGGGCGATAGTTCTTATTCAAAATTCAATTTTGTTGCGAAGAAATTAAATAAACGTCTCGTGCAATTAGGTGGCGAAGAATTATTACCCATTGGGCTTGCCGATGATCAGCATAATCTGGGAATTGATGCTGTAGTCGATCCTTGGATCAAAAAATTGTGGGAAGAAATTGCAAATGTTTTCAAAATTTCTGTAGAGGACAAAATAAACAAAGAAGATTTGATAATTGAGAGATATAATATTTCAATAATAGAAATGAAACAATCAAATCCGATACGTATTGACGAACAGTTATTAGACATTCCATATCATTTAAATACTGATATCTATGCACAAGAAACATTCATCAATAGCGACATCAGAATAGGAACAATAGTTGAAAATATAAGCACTACTTCCCAAGATCACTTTCAAAATGTTAGATTGATAACAATCAAAGCGAATAATATTACTTACGACCCTGGAGATGTTATCTACATTAGACCGAAGAATACGGCAGAACAAGTAAAACGGTTTTTTGATATACTACATGAACACAATATAAAATTGTTTTCAGATACAATAATTCAAGTATCAGAGAAAGAGATAAAGGTTCCATTTATTTTAAAACGAAATTTAACTTTAGGAGAGATTGTTGAACAATATTGGGATCTGAATTTCAAGCCACGAAGATCTACTATGCATACTTTATCTCTTATCAGCGAAAATGAATTAGAAAAAGAAAAACTATGTGAATTTGTCAGTCCGATTAACCAAGAAGAGCTTTATGATTATATAAACAGGCCAAGAAGAAATGTTTTGGAAGTCCTCAAAGATTTCCCTCATACAACCAGTAAATTAAATATTACATTATTGTTTGAAATTATGTCACCCATAAAACCACGTCCTTATAGCATTGCCTCCAGTTTAGAAACTACTCCAAATAGAATACAAGTTCTAGTAGCAGTAGTTAAATTTAAGACTAGATTGGTGGAGCCAAGATTTGGGTTATGTTCAAAGTGGTTGGCAAGTTTAAATAATAATGATAAAGTGATATTTTGGCTGCAGAAAGGTACTTTTCGGTTTGATAATAATAAGCCGATGATTTTGATTGGTCCTGGAACCGGAGTGGCTCCATTTAGATCTTTGCTTTTAGAGAAAGTAAAAAAAGGAAAAGATTTAAAAGAATGTATCCTGTTTTTTGGATGTAGAAATGAGAATAAGGATTATCATTGCAGAGAAGATTTTGAATGTTTATCAAGAAAAAATAATTTGAAAATATTCTGCGCATTTTCCAGAGATCAGCATCACAAAATGTAAATCATTAAACTAAATTGTTCTTCAAATTATTTTTATTATTTCACAAATATAAAATAAATTTAAAGATAAAAATAATTATTATTATAAGATAGAATTTATTTTTTGAAATTAATTATAAAAAGATTGCAAAATAAATGAATCAAATCCTAACTTTCTTAATTATGCTTTCAATTTTTTCAGATATGTCCAACATCTTATCCGCCAACAAAGAGAGCTGTGCTGGCAATTTTTAGAAAATAATGGTAGTATTTATTTAGCAGGAAATTCTAAAAATATGCCAGATAACGTGCGTGACGAATTCGTTAGTTTAGCAAAAGAAATTGGAAAAATGACAAAGGAACAAGCAGAAACATTTATTAAACATTTAGAGAAGAACAATCGTTACCAAACAGAAACTTGGGGTTGACGAAAAAATTATTGAGATTAAGAAAAATATTTAGGCAAAAATGTCATAAAAAGTATATTATGTATATGTTATGTGATAAAAATATATATTGTCTTCTATATTTCACATAGAAGCATATAAATACACAAATATTTTTAAGTAATAATAATTACTTTTTAAATTGTATATATTATAATGTTTATTAACTATGTATTACTGTTATTTTCTTAACTATTAACAGAATTAACTTTTAGCAATTATCATTATAAAATTATACTACTATAACTTGAATAATTAATGCAAGCTACACAAGTTTCATCTCAGATTTGATATTTATCATATAATATAGGAATTTAATTAAGTAGATCAAAATAGACACGCTGCTGCTTACGTTACAATTATATAACATTTTTTTTATAGTGTCGTTTATCGTTTTATCTTTATCCTTTTACTACGTTTAAATATTCACGAGGTCATCTTTTATGTAATTATTAGGTCTATTCACACAGTCGCGTTTATATATAAAGAAATCGATTAATCGCCAGTGTAAAGCGAACGAATCATAGTGCCGTGTTCTCTATATTGCACGCGTGATTGGTTCTTTGTATATACAAAATCTGTGCTGTCATATTAGCAGACCTATTCTGTAACTCTTAAATTTTGTTATCATTATAATGATAAAAAAGCTGCAGCGTTGTAATAATAAAACTTGCGTTAAGTTACAGAATAGACTTGTCGAATGGCCGCTCTCAGGTTTCTCTAGCTCTGATGCTGCATTGCAAACCCGTTTGAATAAAACTTTAAGAAACGAGAGATTATTGCCCGTATTATAGTCAGACCTTGTACTTAAGGCTTCCTTAAATTTAGATTCTTAGTAACCAATGAAATAGATCGTAGAGTATCTGAAGATAAATTTAAGGAAGCCTTAAATATAAGGCCTGATTATGAATATGGGCATATGACAAAAACGAATCTCACAATTATCTCTCAATGTTACTCGATGTTATTTTTCATTTAGCATTTTACTGCATTCGGAATAAAAAAGATCGAATTCTAAAGAAGAGAGAAAAAACACAAGGAATAAGAAAAACGTAGCTGAAACTGCGATACAGGTGTGAACAGGCAGAACGTCATGCTTCATCGAGCATGATTTATTGCGCATGATTATTAATATCAGCAGCCACGTTGTCGCTCCTATTACGTTTCAACTTCCATTCTCGAGTAATCGTCGATCAGCAATGATCAGCGGCCGTCACGACTCGCGTGTTGCACGGGAACGTGAGTATCTGTTTTCGTCTCTTCGTCGCATTACGATCGAAACGAACGGACTCGTCGTGGACGCGCGCTATTTTTACGCCTCCTTTTCGAACGTCGCACCTCGTGGGCACTCGGCGCTTTTCGGCCCTCTTCGGCGTTCTTCGGCGCTCTTCGGCGGCACGCCGCATACCTCGATGAACTCGTAACCCCCCCGCGATCTAACCTAGCGAAGTGCCGCGCAGTACGGAAACATGGTACTACCGCTCGCGTGTTGCCGTCCCGTAGTGTTGTTCTCCGTATCTCGAACGATCTCAACATTCTCAACTCGACTCCGTCGCTGACTCTATACACCTTTTTTTTCCACTCTTTCCCTCTCCTCTTGCAAAGTGTGTGATAAGCAAAACACACGAACCGCACGAATCGAACCGTCGACCGATGGACATTGGCACGTGATTCTTTTTTTCGTCACGCACCCACCCTCCGGGCGGTCCATTAACGTCAATCGCCGGTAATAAGCTTAGCTTAGCGAATTATTCTCTGGTTACCTCTGGTAGTCGAACTCGAGACGGCATAAAAATAGAGTCGTCGGTGTTAAGGTCTGTCTCTTATCTTTCTCATCGGCTGCACTCTCCTGCACTACCTTTAACCTGCTCTTCGACGAAATGCACACAGAATACGTCTGATTTATCATGAAATATCTGAAGTAGTGTAGAGGAGAGAATATATATATTTTTATCACGTATACATGTAATATTTTGCCTGCTTAACTTACATTGAAATATTAATACGAGGTATATCAATCCCTCTACCGTGACGTTAAATATCTAGGTCACTGTACCGAAGAGAAGATATTTTATTTTTTGATCAATTTGTAATATATAAAAATGATTTTTATGATATTATTAATCTAATTTTATTTTATGATTTTTAGACTTATTACATCGAGTATATTCAGATTTATTTATTAAATTAAATTATATTTATTAAAATTATTTACTAAATTATTAAAGTTATTTATATAAAATAATATTTATAGTTTGCTTAAAATATGAAAATATTTCTCATAATTTTAATTTAGATTTATTTACTATTTTATATGTATAAAAGGATAGATTTTTGTTTTGCTGTATATATATACCCTTTGAATAATATTTAAATTTTTTTAAATTTACATTGGATATCATATATCTCATATATTCTTTATGGCTATAGTCGATTCTTATTTTAAAATTTATCTTAAATAATATTTTAAGATGCTAATGTGGTTTTCTGATTGGTTTATGATCTTTTAAGACTATATTTAAGAGAATTAAATATAAGAATCAACTATATACTATTCTGTGATTGATTTATGATATCTTAAATTTATACTTACAATTAGACAGTCTTAAATATAATAATTAACTTTGAGTACCATCTTATGATTAGTTTACATACAAATTTACATACAAATTTTTTATATAAAACTATTTCAAATTTACTTGAATTTTTGCACACAATAGCGATAAACTTTCAAAGATTTAAAAATTCCATGCAATACCAGTTACATCACAACTGAAAATAAATATTATTTTTCAGACAAGGACAAATCAGATAATAAAGTGTAGAAAGTGCTTATGGAATTACACTTTTTCTGGACCAGTTGTCGAAAGATGTATTAAAGTTATTGCAGTTATTACTGAAGTACATCATCAAAGTCAATAGCGTTTGAAGAATTTTCTTTTATAACGAAAAAATTAACAAAAAAAGAAAAATGGCAGGCACTTACACGAAGAAAGAATTTGGCGCGGGGCCTGAGGAACAGACTCTTCTGAAAGACTCTAATGGAACCCGCATCGTACCTTCCAAAGGTAATGGGGTCATGGTACGCCGTCTGTCGCATCCGCTATCATGGCTACAGGGGAATGCAGCTTTCTTGGAATGGTTTTCTTGTGGTTTTATTTTCCCACCATACAGCTGCCCAAACCAGTCTGCAGAAGAGGCTTTTATGCTGTGGACTTAGCATCCTTGGCATTGACAGTGAAGTATTTGTGGATTTAACATTGGTTCATAGTTGAGCTTGAAACAAAATATATCTTAATAATTTTAATCTAATTTTATAAAGTAAGCAGACTGAACAGACTGGTTTGATTAAAATTAGTAATGTATAATTTTTGTTTTAATTGTTTTGATACATAATATTTACAATTTAAGATAATTCAATGAAGTTTAAATTGATTTTAAATTAATCTTAGGAAAAAATTTAATCTGTGAAATAAAATTATAATTTTTGATATATTATCAACATCCAAATATTTAAAGATTAATCTTAACATATTGTGAATTATATTTTATGATTGATAATTATATTAACTATATCACGAAAATAATTTTAACTAGTGCACTCAAATAAATAAATTTATTTTTAATAATTTAATGAATTATCTTAATTGTTAACAATTTCCATAGGAAACATGTACATTTTCTTAGATCTCTTTCTTAAAAGCTTTTCTGAGGCATCATTTATTTCATTTATCTCATTCTCTATTATAATTCAGCTGAAGACTGATAAGATATTTTAAAAATACAAGAATCCGTATTCAAACCTCATTTTTATCAATTAATGCGCGCATTTAGCATATAGTTCACATTGCATATATTAATGAATTTCAGAAATACATACGTATATTTTCCAATAAAAGTGAGATATGAATGCGATTTTTTATCTTAAAATGCATGCTTATTTGCTTATTATTTAATTGCTTTGTAACAAATAATAGATCTATTTTTTTATAGTTGACTAGTATATATACTTTTTGTACTTAAAGTGAAATAAATATTTTTTTAATTTGAAATCTCAAAAAGAAAATTTCTTAATATGTGTAATTTATATAGTATAGCAATGAAATCAATCTTATAAGTGCATTTAAAATTCTTAAAATTTTTATTTAATCAAAATGCAGCAAAAATCGATTTATGATCCATCAAAATGTTATAAATAATTAATTATAAAATAATGCAGAAATTTTATATGTATATAAAATCGCCCATATATTTATTTATGCTAAATTTTATTATATTTACATATTTATTCCTTTATTTATATATTTTTAATTGTTTACGTTTTATTTAAAAAAATATATATATGTGTGTGTGTGTGTGTGTGTGTGTGTGTGTGTGTGTGTGTGTGTGTGTGTGTGTGTGTGTGTGTGTGTGTGTGTGTATATATATATATAAATTTTATTTATGTATCTATTATTTTCTCTTTGTATATTCTTTTATTTGTCTTTTATATTTATATTTATAATTTTATTGCGCACACAATTATACAATTTATTGTATAATTTAAATTATATCAAATAATTTTCTGCATTCCTAATTTTTAAAAGAATCATATTTTCTTGTGTACAAAGATTTATTTTGCTGATGTAACATGTTGATTCAGCTGAATGAATTTGAGTCTTTCTGTTATCACTCACAGTCAGAAGCGCAAGACTTGAAATAGTGTTTCTAATTTTCAGCATTCAGTAAAAAATTATTATCAATAATTATAATCTGCTAAGCAATAATATAGTGTTTCTTTGCTATTTATCTTGCTAAATTCTATTTAATTAAATGCAAGGAAGATGATTATAGAAGGTACTTGACAATTTTTCCCTTAAATATAATTCAAAAGAATATAATTTTATATATTTATGTAATGCATTATGTAATCAAATCTTTATATTTTGTACGTTACATTTACTTCATTTATTGATGAGAATAATATTTGATATGCATATATTATATTAACAAGATTATTTATATATATTTTCTTGTATATATTATATAATATAATATTTTATATAATTTTAGTATTTCTAGCTTTGTAAAATGTTGTGCTAATTTAGAGTATATTTTTTTATAGAGTATATCCTGTTTGCATATTTTAGAATACTTTTTCTCTGCTTGTTGGTAATTAACAATCATTTATTGTATCATGCATGTATATAACTTTTTATTATTTCAATTATTTTTCTATACAAATTGTTATTAATATTTCATGTATGTATGTGTATATATATATATATATATATATATATATGCTTTATATGCATATGTACTTTCAATTACATCAATTGATTTTAACGACTCAATTGATTGCCACATTCTGTTACATTGGACGCACACAATTATCTCTTTGTTGTAATCAGCTTTCTTTTTTCAAATATTTTAATGTGTTAGCTATACAAGATCTTTCTTTGCTTTTATTTTTAATAATTACACAAACATCTTTAGATTAAATATTAAATAGATTATTTTATTATAATTATCTTTTTAATTTTTTGTGATGTTAAAAGTCAGGATTAAATATATGTGCAATATCTTTTTAAAATTAATATATTTATTTTATTTATAAGATAATATTAATTTTCTAAAATCAAAAAAATTATTTAAGATTATTATATTAAATTATTATATTAGATAATTAATTTCTCGATCTAAAAGTTTAAAAAAGAAATCTGAATTTAATTCAAATAGGAACTTTTCAATTCAATATTAATAAAAAAAATTTTTAAAGAAGTTAATATATATAAAGTTTTTAATTAATATAATAATATTGACAATGTTTAATATTATAAATAGTACATTATATAAGAATATTGAGCAAATTTTTAACGAATTAATTTTAAGGTTCAGAACCAGTACGTCTTTCACCAGGATGGGAAGGCACAGGTAGACCTGATGACGAATTGAATTTTAAAGGTGTTACAATGGATCAAGCAGATCTCGAATTAAATCCTCCTAGAGATAGGTATACTATAAATTTATTAATATTTAATAAAATTATTTATATATAAAATTTACAGCGTTTCAGTAAAAATAGGAAATGCATATTAGAATAATATATAGAATAATATATAGGTGTTTGATAAGTAACGATAAATCTTTCGCACAGGAGCAGAATGTACAATTTCCGCATTAAAGACAAGATATTAATTACTAAAAATTGTCGAAATGGTTTTTCAATCATTTTTTATTCATACTATCAACTTTGCAAGAGACAAAAATTGTTTATTTTCCTCTCATAGAGTTTTAAGAATTTTTCCAGAATTTTTTATTAATTTTTTAGTACATGCATTTCTTGTTTTTACCAACATGAGAAAGTACGGTTACAAAATTTTGAAAAAATTCTAAAAAATTCTCAGAACTTTATGAGAAGAAAATAAATATTTTTTGTCTCTTACAGTTTTTTTGTAAAATTGATAGTATTTGAATAAAAAATTATTGATCAATTTTTGATAATTTTCAGCAATTAATATCTTATTAACTATTGTGAAAATTGCAAAATGGTAGAGGACTTTTCTTCTCAGTTTAGCTCATTCCGCCTCCATGCAAAAGATTTATTGTTACTTATCAAACACTCTATATATAGGAAATTGTATATTCCAGATATTTCACTCGTACTACCCTTTTATCTTAACAGGATAAGGTCCAATCGTAAAGATGTTCAAATAAAAGTTATAGGATTTAAAAAAATTTACTTATTGATCTTATCAATTCGACCTTAGATAGCATCACCAAGATCAGATCAAGATCACGTCGATTTTTTTTAATAGAACTTTTTATTTCAGTACCTAATAGCCGATGTCGAGAGCTTTTCAAAACATTACAATAAAGTTATTTTTCATTGAATACTTTTCGAGTTATAAGGCTCGAAAGTTATAATACCGCCGTGATTAGCATTACGCAAGGTGTCCAATCGATGGTTAAAATCTCTTGAATGTTATTTAGGATCATGTCCTGAATAATATTTGTCAAAATCAAAGTCATTGAAGATTGTACCTCTTATTTTCATTTTTACGTAAAAATGAATCCTTAGTGCAAAAATGAAAATAAAAGGTACAATATTTTGATAACAAATGTTATTCAGGACATGATCCTGAACAACATTCAAGAGATTTTAACCGTCAGTCGGACATCTTGCATAATATTAATAGTTTCGGTACTACAATTTTCGAACCTTATAACTCGAAAAATACTCAATGAAAAATTTTATTATAGTGTTTTGAAAAGCTCTCGACATCGGTTATTAGGTATATTACTGAAATAAAAAGTTGGGTATTCCATTAAAAAAAAATCAACGATTTTGACGACGCCATCTAAAGTCAAACTGATAAGATTAATAAATAGATCTTTTTAAACCCTAAAACTTTTATCTGAACACTTTTATGATTAGACCTTACTCTGCGAAGATAAAAGGATAGTATGGATGGTCTGAAACACCCGGTATATAATAGTGATAAAAATATTATTGATTTAAGTAAATTTATATTTTGTTTTTTAGATTAAATTTAGTATTTTTCATATTGATACTTCATGGAATCGGTGCCTTGATGCCATGGAATATGTTTATAACAGCTAAAGATGTAAGCCAAGACACAATAATTTATAATATTATAATATTGTATAGTTGAAATTTTATAATATTTAATATTATGAAATTATTATATTTACAGTATTTTGTCAGTTACAAATTGTCGAAGGAATACACTGGTGTAGATACAAACTATGCGATGAATTTTCTTGCATATCTATCATTTGCATCACAAGTACCAAATTTATTATTCAATTGGCTGAATATATTTTTACAATTTGGGTATGTATACAAAATACATATATTTTTTGTCAAAATATAAATATTTTATGTCTTCTTAATTTATGTATATCTTTAATATGACATTAATACTGATAATTGCAATTATAAAAAAATATAAATTTTGTTGATCTTAGATTATTTATATAAGTTATTAAATAATATGTTTTATAAAGAGACTTGGCTTTTCAGAGGCAACTTAACGACGCGTATAGTATGGAGTATTTTTGTTTTGGTCTTAATATTTGTTTTTACTGTCATTTTGGCAATGACTGACAGTTCTGGTTGGCCTGGAATATTCTTCTGGATTACTATGATATCTGTAATTATATTAAATAGTAAGTAATTGTTGTTAATTTATTAGTATTTAATACTTTTTTATTTACTATATTATATGTATTATATGTAAAACATATATATATGCAACAAATAATAAACAAGTTTATATTGAAATTAGTATGTTAAATAAATAAAGATATATGAGTATATTCATTAATAGATATTGTCATTCTTGATATTTGAATTATATATACATTGATAATTTATGTTTTAGCTGCCAATGGCATTTATCAGAACTCAGTGTTTGGAATGGCAGCTAAATTACCTATTAGGTACACAGGTGCTGTTGTCTTAGGCTCGGTAAATATTAGCTTCAATCACATTTAATAAAGATTGCATAAAAATATTTGTAATTTGTTATCTATTGAGTAATTTGTTACATATAAATTTTGTTTCAGAATATCTGTGGAACTTTTACAGCTATAATAAATTTCCTAGCTCAAATAATGGCGCCGAACGCGCGCACTGCCGCAATATATTACTTCATCACAGCTTTATTTATTCTCCTGGCCTGCTTTGACACATACTTTGCACTTCCAATTAATGTAAGATTTTTATTAAAAATTAACTTTAAGTAAGTCAGATAATTATAAATTTTTATTAATTAATACAATGATTTATTAATTTTTAAATGTATAAAAAGATTATTTAACTAATGTTAATTGAATTGAATCGTAGAGATTTTATCGATATCACGAGCTTCTTCATCAAAAAGAGACGAACAAAAGACAATTAGAGAACAATTCAAGAGGAAAACATAAATCAGCTTATTGGAAGGTGTTCAAGGCGTGCTTTCCACAATGTATCAACATATTTTTAATCTTCTTTGTCACTTTAGCGCTTTTCCCAGCTGTCCAATCTGATATACAGTCTTCAGACAAGAATTTTGTGATTCCCTCTGAATATTATAGCAGTGTTATGTGCTTTTTAACATTCAATATCACTGCCATGCTAGGAAGTTTAATCGCATCGTTGGTTCAATGGGTGTGTAAAGTTTAATTTTATGTATTACACACTTTATATATTTATATTTTTTCTGCATGTAATTATACAAAATTATATTATAAAATTATGGTTAATAATATCTCTAATATATTTACTGTACAATTCTATTTGTTTAGTGTACAATTTTATTTGTTTATTAATTAACTTTTATTTATTAATTCTTTTTCAGCCGAGCAGAAAGTATCTGGTGGTTCCAGTGATCCTACGAGTTGTCTACATACCATTATTTTTGATTTGCAACTATCAGCCGATGGGCGTAGAAAGAATATTGCCGGTACTTATTAAAAATGATTGGGTGTTCTGGGTTATTGCCATTACTATGGGCCTTAGTAGCGGCTATCTATCGTCATTGTCGATGATGTATTGCCCTAGGTAAGCATGATTAATGGAAAATAGGGGGAAAAAATTGATATAATATATACACGCACACGCGCGCGCGCACGCACGCACGCACACATACGCACGCGCACACACACACACACACACACACACACACACACACACACACACACACATATATATATATATAAAATATTACTATTGAAAAATATTTTGTATTTAGAATGGTGGATTCGCAGTACGCTTCGACGGCCGGCATGTTTGGAGCGGCGTCTTTGATGACGGGGATTTTCACTGGAATTCTGTTTTCCATGGTGATGCCTTTTATCGTGGTCAACATAAAATTTTGATCGTTTTAAAGATAAGATTTAGCAATATGCTTATATTAACTCAGGAGCTAAAAAAAATATTGCAAATTAAGAATGCAGTCTATCTCCTACACACACATAATTACAAATTAAAATGATGTGAAATAACAATTTAAAAGCTTGAAGAAATAACAATGTTGAAGAAGAAAAGTAAAACGTTATTCCTAAAAAACAACTCGAGAAAAGAAATGACATTTCAGAAATGAACATTACTTTCCTCGACACAAATAAGAGAGATGTTTTCCAGAATGCTCGTTTGCTTATATATACGTTAAATACAGACATATGTATAAAAATATATCTAATCGTACAATTCTTTATATAACAATTATATAAGGATAAACTCTTAATTAAGTAAAAGCTATTTGGAAGCAATGCGTGTTTTTTATAAGTGGCTTGGAGTTTCTATTGATTGATAATTTTTAAAATCCCGTTAATAGAAGAAATAGATACGAAAGTAAATTAAGACCATGTAAAGTGCATTAATAATACAAAATGATCGTCTCATACAACAGATTTGTATAGGAAATACCGGAATCCATGGTTTTATGAGAATTATAGAAACTAATTCTCTATTATTACTACTGCCCCTATTACTAAAACCGGACCAATAAGCCTTATTAATAAAAAGAAGTTATGCGGCGCTCCATTTTTTGTATTCAAATAGAAATCGTTAAATGATTATCAGGAAGATCACATATTTAAACCTGTAATTCGTTACGCGTTTAACGCTAAACACATTTTTTATTTATTACAATCACATTTAAAAAAGAATAAAAACATTTAATAGAATTGTTCTCTCATGTGATGCTAAACGCGTAACGAGAATATAACTCTTAATAGATAAGCATTACATTTTTAAATAGAGTTTACTAAAGTTGTCATGCTGAATTTCCCTGCAAAAAATATTTCAATTTTGAAATTATACTAGCTATAGATATGTAATAGTATGAAACTAATTTGAAAGACGAAGCAATTTTAAATTCTAGCAGTTATTTTATGAAATCATTACACATATAATTTTATATTTATGTTAAAATTAAATTTACAATTTTCAAACTTTCTAAAATTCTGTTTAAATTTTTGATAAAATGAAAATCAATTTACAAGTAATACAAAATAAAAGGCCAAGTCTAATAATTTCTTTACATCATAATAGAATATAGCAATGTGATGTAATAAACTTTCATATTATTTATAGCGTTATACTATTCTGTAATTACAAGGTTGTATTTTTTACTTTTTTAATACGGTTTAGTACTTTATTTAATATTCTTATTACATAATATTTATATACGTTGCATTTATATAAAAAAATTGCAGTCTCATATTTTTTCAGAGGTCAAAATGAAGTCATTTTTTTAAAACAAATTCGCTACATCTTTATTTTATAATCAATTATTTCAAATTAAATTTTATTTAGTGCTTTTATGAATTTTTTGTTTTACAACAGTTGAAACAAGTTATATTACGTCACGAGATGCAGGAGAGTTAAGACTGTTGGCCATCCATTTGATACTAGTCCCCCACAATTTTGATGAGCTTTCCACTTTATACTTGTAGATTAATGAGCGACAATTTTAGAAATTGGAAGTAGTTACATTTTTTCGGGCTATGATTATGTTATATAATAATAATTACGTAATTTCTTTTTTCTCATATATATGTATACAAGCTTATAATGTATGCTTATGTTATTTATGGTTTAGTAGCGATGAATTTTTATGCATTTCAAATAGTCGTGAGATTAAGCTGTACAATAGATAATACTCTTCCATTAAGCCGTACCTGGACGATCTCCATAATTTTTTTCATTGCAACATACATTGCTCTTGTTAAAGATTATTTTTAAATAGATTATAGTTTAAGCTTTAAATATCTATTTTGAATGTTTTTCAAAGATTATACTAAATATGTATATATTAATGTCATAATCACCTTAACATTATTACACAAATTTAACAATCTTTTATTTGTATTTTGAAATTTATTCATAACAATTTTATTGTATGTAATTGTAATGCAGTATATTAATTTTGATTACAAGATACATTTTGATACAACTCTTAAACGTGTCTATAATTTTATATTTTATTTTTTTTTTATACAGAATTTTCATTTAGATGTTATGCTGCGTTATGATACAAGATGTTCCTAAAATGTTCACTTTCATCAAATTGTATTTTACTGATTTTATCAAATTTTATTTTAATTTTATTCTTTTTGTACTAATAAGAGAGCTATTAAATCCGAACAATATTAGAGAATATAATGTATCGAAATACTTTAGACAGAAATATAAGACAGACTATATAAGATATAAAATATATTCAGATATTTCAGCAGAAGTGCGAATTTTATTCATTCGCATTTACACATGCATTTTTAATTATGCTAAAGTGTAAGCTTTATAATACATCTATTATCTCTATCAACTTATACTTATGCATAACGATAATATTACTCCAGTATCTTTCATCCATTTTCGATTTAGCCTTTATTAATCAATGAATGTAACACAAATTCATGACAAACATTTGAAGAAAAAAAACTCATTTTTTATAATACAGTGATTCCAAGAATTAAATTAGATTGTATAGATTTTACAATCTAATAAATTTAATTAAATTGGTCTAATTCATTTAATAAATTATATGTATAAATCTTCTCCAAAAAACATAATTATAAAATAAATTATTTAATAGAATCACTGCATCGCAATTGAAAATGTGTGTTTCTATTCATTACTTTATTAAGAGAAAATAATAGAATGTCTTACCTCATTATCTTATCAGACTGATGAAAATAACAATTCTAAAACACATTTTGAATTCCTACAAGGACAATCCTCCATATAAAACAACAGACAATAAATGATCAAGGGAATTCGATAAATAATCTAATAAAATCGAAAGACTCATGAATTTAAGAAAAAGAAAAAAAATTGCTAGGATAGATAAAATATTTTTATATGGATTCTCGGTCACGCACAAATTTCATTCGACGAATTGTTTCGCGCACATTGTACCATTTAGATTTTAAGTAAACTATTAAAAATATTCATGCATTAGTATTCAATATTAATAAAATATAAATACGCATTCATTTCTACATAAAGTAATACAAATCTTAAATAGTATAAGTTGATTCATACATTGTTACTGCTTTATCAGCAGTCATTTCTATGTTGGAATGTATGCAATATATCAACTAAGTATAATATGCATATGTAGGGTGATTAAAAATTGCAGTTCTCTTAATTATAAATACACATTAAGTTATTCAAATTATTTTTCGAATATTATAAAAATTCTTATCGCGTTTGAATTCTTTAAAAAATTTAATTTTTAGAAAAAAGTTTAATTTTATGAAGTTAATTAAGTTCATTATTTTTGTAATCTACTAATTTTCAGAAAATTTGAACTTTTAACATTAGTTTTGTGCATCATTTTAGTACAATTTTATTCAATATCTAAAGAATTTTTTTTTTTATTCGATATAAAATGGATTCTGATAAACCCTACATATATCAGGACTTTGTAAGATAAGAAATACATGGTTGCGTTTTATGAATAAGTAGATTTATGGAAAACAGTTTGAACCATTCAATTTATTGTAGAAAGAACGTTAAATAAATGAATAAGGATTAACTATCCCCGTTAACAAATAATATTATACTATGTAACAACAAATTACAGTAACATTCTTCATTACGTACCATATTTTTTTTTTATACAGGATGGATATTAATAAGTCAATCAAGTTTTCCTTAAAAATAGATGTTATTTCGTTCCAGTATTATTAGTATAGTATACAATTATTATTTAAATAACAGAAATATGGAGCAAAGAGAGGGCCACATAAGCGTCAAGTATATAGTACAACACACACATACACACACATACACACACACACACATATATATATACACACACACACATACACACACATTGTATCAATGCGAGAGTTTACATTACGTAAACCTTTTCAATTTTTTTATATGGAAATACTTCTTTGGTCTTTGGGCAGATTACAGTGCCGTTATTTTCTTGAGCCATTTTTTCCAATGCCTACAACAAAAAATATAATTACGAACATTGGAAAAGAGACAATCATATAATAATATATCATAATAAATATACAAAATTTTATCTTATAATCTCTCGGAGAGAAACATATCATAAGATATGTTTCTCATCACCTCATCATAAAATTTTGTATATTTAATTAAGATATATACTAAAATTTAATTTTTATCACATACACACATATACATAATACATGCATAATCTTTCTTGTATAATATTATAATAAAATAATACTTTTTTATATTTAAAATTATTGTTGTATTGAGTTGTCCGGAAAGTTCGTGCCGACTAACCTATATAATTTAATAAATGTATACTAAAATTTAAATTTTCTGCATTTAAATTTTCCTTCAACATCAGCACGAACTTTCCGGACAACCCAATATTTTATATTGATATTATCTCTATACATACATTATATATTTTATTAACATTATTTTTTAAAATATTAATATTCTAAGAGTTATAATATTATAAATTATTTAATTTATTAATATTTCAATAATTTAACTTACTTGTTCACCATACACATATCCATTCGGCATCATCATAGGCTGATTGTATTCGTTTAGTGGTTTCCCACTTATACTACAAACAAGTCGCGATTGCGAACAATGAGCGAAAGGCAATGGTGCGGCTAATTCATTTAACGCTTCGTTGCAAACTGGACAGCTAGGATTTCGACCTTCTTTATTTGCGCTGTAACATTGGGGAGTTTTGAGAGCCGACAAGCCAGCTTGCAGAGCAACTGTGAATACGCTCTGACTCGCTAACTGAAACAATCTGTAGTTTTCCTGTCGAAATGTCTCGATCAGTTTGTCCCATCTATAATATAAAAAAATTCTTATTAATTATTGATTTATATAAATTAAATAAACTACAATTTTCATATCATAAAGTTTTGCAATAACTTTGTAACTCTGTTTATAAATGGTCAATATAAATAGTACAATTGTGAACCTCTTTTCATCCAGTAAATCCTTATAGGGACTCAAGTATGCATGAGCCGGGAAGGCCAACTGGCCCATGCAGCACTGAATCTCCTGCAGTTGATAATCGTCGTAATTGGCGAAGTACTTGCGAGCATGCTTCACCGCATCAAGCCGCCTGTCAGTTCGCACTAATTCGATAAATTCTTGCACGCGTAAATTGAATTCCATAGTGCTGCCTAGTTTTCTTAACTTCGAACGATTATCGTGACACCAACCGATGCATCTTGCACTTTCATGATTGGCTAAAGATTTTTCCACTTCCCTCGATACCATAAATACATCTGTAAATGTTATAAGATATTGAAGATTGGCAGAGAATTTTTTTTTACTGAGAATTTATAAAATTTTAAAAATTTGATTTGAAAAAAAAATTTTTTAAATATATTTTTGCGATAAATTTTTCGATTCATATTGATCTTCGCCATTTTCTTGAATTTTTTACTTAATCACATGTGCTTAAATATTATTATTTATTTATTTATAGTATAGTCTGTTCTTATTTCAAAATCATCTTAAGTAATATCTAAGACGCTAATTTCTTCGATTGGTTCGTGACATCTCAAAACAAAACAATTATAAGATCTTGAGTATAAGAACTAATTATGAAATATCGGCCCTATGATTCTATTTTTCGTTTTTATTTGTCCTATATTACAATAATATAAGTATTTTGATGCTTGTCTAATACAGCTTCAAAGATTAGTAAAGAATTCTTTGTGTGAAGTGTGATAATGGTCACTTATCAAACTATATACCAATATTTGTTAGGTCCCTAAGTTCGCTACTGTCTGCCAATTTAGTAGCCGTTTTGTAGTATCCCTTGCGAAGAAAATATTCCACAAGCATTCTGTCTAATCTTTGTCGTCTCCATTGATTTACAGCGCTCGAAGAGGTATTAGCGTGATCCTTTAAATGATCTAATCTTCTTTTGCACACCATGCCTGCTTGCAATTCCTCAGCTATGGACTCCTGAGCTTTACGCTTTAAAACTTGAAGCCTAGCGACCACACCACCGAGCAATTTGCTAATTTCACCACTTGCTACATAAGTTCCATCAGTCTTTAAACTTTTCTCAAGTTCATTAGATACTGCCTGAACATGCGATACTTCTCTATCAAGAGTTTTCTGAGCAGAACGAAACTTCTTATTCAAAAGCTCATATGGAACCTGTGTTTTAAAATTACATTATTGATGCGTAAGTAGATTTTGAGAGCTTTCTAATAAAAGATTGGCTCTGAATTAAGCAAAAGACATTGATTTCTGAATTAAATACAAAGTGCATGAGGTATTACTTTGTCCTTCTTTGTTCTTCAGTCAAGAACAAATGATGTATCATGTGCTTTGTGCTTAATCTGAAACGCATTCATATATCAACACAGGAATCATTCTGTCTATCTTTCTGAATATTGAACAAAAACATGACACTTGTGTCGATATGTGTATGTCTTGCTAGATAACATCCTTTATATATAATATATATTCTATTAAAACATTTAAATATCATATAAGCATTCATCAAAATTTTTACGAGAGAGATTTAGATTAAATAAGTGTAAAAATATACATTTAATATTAACAAAATTATATAATATGCATTTATATTTTTATACATAACAGAATCCTTTCCTATATATATAGATAATAATTATATACATACATATGTATAATATTCACATCTGTTATGAAAAATTTCATTTCTAAAAATATCTATTCTTTAAAGATTTACATTTAATAAAATATTATCTTTAGTAATTTTCTTCAAAGATATGCATTTATCTTTAAACATCATACAAATATCATAAAAGATAACTTAAAATTAATTGACAAATAAGTGTATTTATCAATTATACACAATACTATAAATGATAAAATTTTCAAATAGCAAATTACCTTGAACATCATAACATCGTATGTGGGAGCATAAGCGAGTAAGATATAAATGTTTACCTTAAGTGTCGGATGTTCGAGGCTCTTAACATCTGACATATTGGTTAAATGCCCAGAACAATGAGCAATGAGGAGGCACGGAGTGAAGAACACGATGACGAAGTCGATGATCTGATTAGGTATCAATTATTATAAGTCGCGAGACGACGTATATTCACGTCCATGTTAATGCGATCTAGTTAGAAAGTAGTCGACGACAATGCACAAAGAACGACGAACTTGAAGGATTGCATCGACTAGCAATTAGCATTCACCTTTAGCCACCTCGCTAGTTCACTCTTTCTTCACATGTGTCGGTTTGTTTACGCCTAATTTGGGTCGGTTTAATGTCTTTCTCTCACTAATGCCTAAAACCTGTATCAAACTTTATTTCGTATTAGAGACGATTTGTGAATTGAAAATTAGAAGTCACCCAATCAGATTATTTTTATCTTTATCTATCTTTTATTCTAATATCGATTGAATTTTAGCAATGATCCTTAAAGATTTATGCCTGTTCAGTTTTCTTCTTCTTCACACGAAAATGGTTCCCTGAATTTCCTGTATCTTCGACGAAACAGATACGACCAGAACAAAAGCAATCACCAGAGGGCTCCGGTAAAGAGATCAGCGCTATAGCTGGAAAACGACTCAAACTATTCAGGTAGGTAGCAAGAAAAAAAGGGCCAAGAGAAAAAGAATTATGGAGAAAGATCAACTGATTTAAATATGCCAATAAAAGGCGACAAAGTTTAACAGATGAACGTTTTAATATGAAGTGAAAATCATGGGAGCAAAGGGAAAGTTTTTCTTTAAAAAGGCTCTCAGAAGATCAGACTTTTAGGAATAGTTATGTAATCTCAACAAACAGGACCGGTTCCAATATCTTTGACGCCCTATGCAAGATTTTAAAAAGCGCTCTTCGCCTCCCCCTCATTTATTTAATATATAATAATAATAAAATTTCAAACATAATTAATTCACATAAAATATTAACATATATATTTATTTGCAAAGCATGTCGGTGTTTGTATTATAAATTATAATATGTATATTGAACAATTATATTTATATTTTATATTTATATTTTTCTTGAATAGAATAAATTATTTTGATTCTGAATAATTAAATATAATTAGCAAAATTTATAACTTTACATAACAAATATGATGTATCTTACATATCTTAAGCGGGAAGCACAGACTCTTGCATAACGCATAAAACATGAGGCATAAGAAAATGAACCAATCAGAATCCTTTCTTTTATGAAAAGGAAGGAAATAAATGATTTTGATTGGTTCATTTTCTTATGCATTATGTTTAAGCATTATGCAAGAGTCTATGCTCCCCATCTCATGGCTATTCTACAATAATATTAGATTAACCAATAAAATTATTAGTATTCTAGTAAATTCGTTCACATTTGTAATTTTCATCTGGTTTCAACATACAGAATCGATTTCGAGGTCTCGTACCGATTTCTAGGAACGTGGATACAAGGCTTTACTTCTGATTTATGATTAATGGCTTATTGTAGAATACATGCTGTGACCATTCTACAATAAGCCATTAGTCGTAAATCAAAAGTTAGAAGTTGGAAATTGATGACTGTGATTGGTCAATTTCCAGCTTCTAATTTCTGATTTATGACTAATGAATTAGGATGCAAACTCATGCAGCGGAATAGCGGAACAAGAGCAGAACCAATCACGAGCGTTCTGCAGTTTTTGTTACGCGATTTCGAATCTCTTCATCTCCATGGAGCGCAATGAGCGGAATCAACAGCAAGTCCATAAATGACGTTTAAATATTGTATTCATTTTTTATTTCATGTATCTAAGAATTGCATTTCTCATTGAAAATAATGATTAAAGATGTTAAAATTTATGAAATTAGTTAGTCTTAATGTGATTATAATCTTTAAAATAACGATTTATGATTGGCTGCGCAAAGTCTGCGATGCACTCATTACGCTACATGGGTATTGGGGATTCACGTTTCAACTTAACAAAACTGGCAGTTGTGATATTGATATATGTATTATAATATTATTTGTATCTCCAGTGCATAAAAATAGGATTTTGTGTGAGGCAAAGTTAATTCAATGATTGTGTACAATATATATATATTCATACAATATATATATTCATTACTTCTTTTAATATAAACCGAAAATTATTTTTCGGTTTATATTAATTGCATACAGTCGTTAAATGTTTACAAATCAAATATTTAAAAAAGGGGCTATGAGCCAAGTTATTTTAATGCTAAATCAGAAAGAAAGAGAGAGAGAGAGAGAGAGAGAGAGAAAGAAATAATATAAAAATTTTACATAATTGAACAAATATTTCGACCTGTATACAAGGTCATAATTAACAAAGAACTGGTAATTGTAAGTAGTAACAGTTAAAATCGCATACAAATCCTAATAAAATCCAAAATCATGTTAAACATTATTAATATAAAATATATAATACTGCCTCGAATTTTATATTAATATTAGGTGTACAAAAAAGTTCTGA
>Ga0157363_1000367_pt1 | contig 34204 bp, 10 predicted proteins | sample AttsexASBM1_FD_111477 | JGI IMG/M metagenome (GOLD analysis project Ga0157363, IMG submission 111477) | Fungus gardens microbial communities from leaf cutter ant in Ribeirão Preto, State of São Paulo, Brazil - Atta sexdens ASBM1 | ecosystem: Host-associated > Fungi > Mycelium > Unclassified ... | reverse complement strand
GAGAGAGAGAGAGAGAGAGAGAGAGAGCTTCATTAAGCTTTTTAAAAAATATTTAACGTTGCTGCATACGGAAAATTCCTCTTGTTTATTTTTAATCTTTTTGATCAGAAGATAATTTTGAGATAAGTAATCAAGAGACTGAGCATATCCATTTCCTGAATAATGCGATTCATACAAAAAAAGAAATATACAAGCATTATACGAGCATTATAGTCGTTATCAGAGACAGTTAATCGGCTTGCAATGCCACGTACTTCAGAGGTAACAAGAACAGCAGTTGAACCGGCGTGCGCGAGGAGCATTTAATCCTCTTAGAGGGTGGGTAAAGATGCAAGGAGCGTCTGATTGCCTGCGGAAGTGGGGAAAGAAAAACGTTACCAACTTCCGTGGTATTAACTCATTACGTAACACGCTTTGCCTGCGAACAAGACAACTCCGGCAGTTAACGACCGAGCTAACGATCCCAACGCACCTTGCGCCCCTGTCTGCTTATCGCACCACGAAACCGCCTCATCTCGCTGTCGAGCGAAGCACTTCCATCAAACTAAGCCGCGATCGTGCCACCTCCTTGCGTGTTTCACGCGACTCTTGTCCGCGAATACAATACTTGATCCTCCTCGTGAATCTTTCCAATTAAGCGGCAGAAGCCCGATCAGGTGCATGAAGCATAAGAGGGTGCACGCTTCACTCGTGCTCGTGCTCGTGCTCGTTCTGTGTTCTGTTTACTTGGACGAAAGACATGACGCGATTATGTGCGAAGGGCGGACCTAAGATCCTAAGAAATATTCTTATAATTTTCTCTTTTTCCGCCCTTTTTTCTACTTCATTCTTTGTCTGTCTCTTTCTCTCTTTTTCTTTTTTTTTTCTCATCGTTTGAGACAGAAACCTTGCACGTCCTCTCTAATGCAATCCAACGACACTCGCGTCATGGTATTCCAAGAAGAATAATAATTCTGCAATTTTGGAGGCACGCGGCTTACCAAAGGCTTTTTTCTCGCAACTAATTCCGCAGGTGTATCGAACGAGACGACAGAAGCGGTCGTTGTCGTCGTTATTCTCAACGGCACAGTGACGACGTTTTACATGAAGCTTAAAACGGTCTCTCGTCAGGTTTTTGTTGAAGATAGGATAGGTTTGAAGTTGCCGAACAGGATATACAAATAATGCAATGTTGTGAATAATAGGATAAAGATTTTATGCTGCAATCGGAAAAGGGTAAACTTGGGTAAACTAAAATAAAAGAAACAGTAATGAAATAATATATGACCATCATCTTATTTAAATATTTTTATCAAATCAATACTTATTTCACGTAATAAAACGATAATAATAACCTAAAAGTACTTGAAACTAAATTATAATTATAAATTATAATTATAAATTATAATGTAATATATCGATGAGTTATAAACTATAATTTTTATATCATTATCCCAGCAAAGTTACAAATAACGTACTTGTAATTTCCCAACTATATAATACATGTGTAATATAATACATATGTTATATTGTTGAGTGGGAAATTACAACTAATAGGTACGTTGTTACATGTAATTTATGTTTGCTGAGACATTTCTTAATCCCATGTGCGTTAACTGGCAAGCGTAAGGCAAGCGTATAATGCACATGTATAGTACATTTGAACGTGAACCCCGGATAGCAGACAAAAAAAAGAACGATTTAAATGTGTGTAAGCAAAGAATAACGAGGAATATGTTAGATCTATTATTTATTCCTGCACTACCTGAACTGATACAATAAGTTGAAGTAAAACATAATATACGTTTGTTTCATTTTAACTTATTGCATCGTGTGTAGCATTCAGACAGAACATACCTATTGTATATGCATTTAAATTTTTCTTTTCATTCTCCTATGAACCCGGGTCTATAACAACAAAGGAGTAAAATCTTAAGAATCCTAAGTAAAGCTTTTATTTTGTAAATAATATAATTCTTTCTAGTCATTCAACTTTTTATCACTCTTGCAGTTTTTGCAATTCTTCTTTGCTCTTACCTGACACTATGTATGCAATGTATCATTTTATAATATAGGATAAGATGATATAATTTTGAACACATAATAGCGTTCTAAACAAAATAAAATTTTAGAATCTAACTTTCAAGATCTAAAATTGGTTTTTCCCTGTTTGGGCCCTCCTCCCTATTGAACTTAAATTTTAAGATTATTAGATGGAAATTAAAAGGGATTTTAAGTAATAACGTATTATATGAATATTAGCAACTGATTCTGAGCTCTCTTGTGCAAGGTTCTGCTTATATTTAATTGATTATATTTGGACTTTATTTTTAGCATCTTATATTATATTGAATTTGCAAGGACTTTATTGCAATTTTTAGCACCTTATATTGTATTTGAATTTGCAATTTAAACATGTTATGTTCACATAATAACAATGTTCAATTTTAATTTGACTATTGTCGACTTTTTGAAAAAATTTTAACCTCATGTATTTATCAATGTTCTGACCAGCGTGACTGGCGGCTGCCTCTATTATAATAACTTCATAAATAAAAAATTATGGACGAATTGATTTGTAATTGCAAACTTCTGTCTAATGTTGTAAATTAATTTTTTGTCACAATCATATTTGTGTTTAAAAATCATATTATGTATCATTTTTGCAATTTGAAATTGCGTTTTAATATTAAAAGAATGATTCAATCGGAATTGAAACGTATGTTTTAGAGTTATTGTTTATTGTCATTGTTTATTGTTTAAGATTAGATCTTGCTTGCTTCATAATTATCATGTATTTTAATTTTTAAATTAATTTTTAAATTAAATCTTTTATATATTCATTGAATTTTGGATAGAATCTTATTTTGTTCAAAATTGTACATTTTATCTTATATATCCTATCTTATATATCCTACTTACTATTTATTTCGATTTATTCAATTATTTATAAGCCTAAACATTTCGATTGTATTTAATATAAAATATTAATAATTTTTAAATTAATATCGTTTTAAATAACTTTTACTTGTATGGCAATAAAAAAGAAAGAGTTGATTTACTTGATTAAACAATTAAAATTCAAAAATATTAAGCGATTGATGTGTATAGATTGATGATTGGATAATGAGGAATGTTTCTATCATAAATTATCTGACCGGAATTGCTAATTTGAGTGGTGAATTTTATAAATATGTTGGTAAGTCAGTTTCATATATATATTATATATTATTATATGTTATGCCTTTGCGTTGTGCCTTAATCAGTTCTATTTATTAAAAACGCTAAAGTACTTTGCCATATCGAAAGCATGAAGGATTAAATTAGAAATATTTCTTAATGGAATTTATACAAGTCGACTTGTAAAGTGATACGCACTTTCTCATCATTTACACACTGGTAATCCCGGAATCTATAAGCGCAAGCAAGTCGTCAATTAAATCATACGTAAAAGTGGATAGAACGATAAAAAGGCAAGTTACTTGGAGAGAATTCGAGATCTGGAATAGAAAAGATCTTATATCTTGCTTTAATTGGCCCCGTTAACGAGCACGTGTTCTTAAGTTTAATGAAATATCATACATGTATTCCTATGCAAGTATTTCGAAAAAAGACTAAAACTATTTAAACGTTTCATAGTATTAAATGTATGTGATAATAAATAATCTTATTATGTCTACGACTTGTAGCCATTATTTTTTACTTGTCTTCATAAGGCATTTAAAACGGAAGACGTTCCGCTTTAGCAGGTGCATCACGCATTCAAAGTATTGGATCAGAATACAACTGCGAATTCGAAATCAAAACTCATGGTCACAGAACGAAAGACGATCGAAGACCGATATATTCATACATGAGTCCTGGCTTTGTCCTTATTGGCTATCCGCCAACGAGTACTCAGATGCCACGTCGCACCTTAATAGTATGGATTGCCTCATGTTATTTAATGAAATACGAGATATTGGTATTTTGGATATGTGCCATAAATATTATATATTAAAAACTAGACTCCTTACAAGGTAAAAACCTGTTTTTAATATATGTGTATTCTTTTCTATGTTTATACATAGATACCGAGATTATCTAGATATTCACAGAGAACATTTAAAGTTAATATCGTAGACATCTACAATAATAAATTTAATGTAAAAAACATTTTGAAAGAAAATGGCAGACACATAATAAAACTTGTGCTAAATTCATAAGTTAATCTTTTTAATTCTCTGTCGGTCATAAGACAACCCTACCATTTAAAATAAAAAACACACGAACACAATTTAGAACAATAAGTATTTAATTACTAAAGACATTAAGGTACCATATATTAGATGGTATCCTTAGGATTCGCAGATAGCCAAGGGCGTAAGTTGATATCCTTGCAATACACTGACAGCAGTCTATTAACAATAATTTCGACTCGGTCTAAGAGACATGGTTGGTGGAATCTTTTCTCGGTAAAAGACAACGAAGAAGGAACGGAAAGAAGGAAGAAAGGAAGGAAGAGAACGTCTGTGCAAACCCGTTTGGCCGTTTAGCAGCCCTGATTGCTGAAGCAGACTCGGTTCAGGGATCAAGACGCGCTCACAGGCAAAAATTCAGATCTTTTGCTCTTGCCGGTTTGTATACTGACCTATATTCATTGGAACCGGGTCCGCAGACTTGAAACTGCTACAGAGATCTACTACCTTGAAGAATTTCTTTGCAAGACGAAAGACCATCTTTTATCTGTTTCTGCATTGATTCGCACTAGTCAACGGTGTTTTTCAGACAAATATGTATGTACGTATTTATTATGAGTTTCAATACATGTTTTTCAGAATTTTTATTTTTTTTGTAAAAATATTTACTTTTTTTTATAAAAACATAAGTACAGATATTTGTAATTATATAGTGATTCTCTGAATTATTAAACTTATAAATAAATATAAAAATTATGCGTTTCATGGGTTTTCTTCGTGTCCAGATCCATTCTTGGAATGCCAAGAATGAATAATAAATAAATAATCACAAAATTGTCACCAGAGCAATAGTAAATGTAATTATCTTCGTGACGAATTTTATAACAGATTGTATATCTTTTTTTATAGAGAATATTTGTTTTTTATCGAAAGAGGAAATTACTATCTAATGTATTTGGGCAATGTTATTTTACTTTTACTCTCTTATTTGTTTTTCCATTATGATAAACGTGAAAATGAATTTGCTATATCGCATGTCACGTATTATTATCTTATAAATTTACAGGGATAAATGATTAGATTATACATTTTCTGCCAAAGAAACTTAAGCGTGGGTGGTCCTTTAAAATCTCCAACATGCATATACATGTTTCGAGGTAGTGAAACTATTACTGGAATAATAATTTGCTTTTTCGCATGCAGATCGAGAGATATTAATTGCGTGTAGTAGCGAGTAACAACGTTCTACTTTCAAGTTACACGTGCGCGCATTGCAGCAATTAGATGTTAATGCTAACGCAACCTTACGTCAATCGAAAATTTCCATTGCAGATTTCCTCAACGTTCGCTTCCCAATCCAGTTTTATGCTCTTATGGTCAAATTATATAATCTAACATAGATATGTATTTAATAAATAAATAAATAACAAATAAATGTGTTTTTAATTTCAATTAATACAGACATTGTGGCTGTGTATTGATATATTTAAAACTTTGCAAAGTGTGCTAATTTTGTTGTAAACTTGTGATCACATTTCTTGTTTTGATATTTATCTGAATTCTTGTATAATAACGAGATTTTTGAGGTAGGTGGTAGTACTATACACAATATCTTGCAGCATAAATATATAAAATATACATATATTTCTTAAATAAGCTCTTATTTTCTTTTATTTAACATATATCTTAAATGACCTTCTTTTCTTCAAATGTCTTATTTGATATTATTAAAAAGTTTTTAGTTTGTTATTTACATACAGAAATGTCAAGTATAATAGATACATATTAGCTTTATAACTTTTTAGGTAAGTGACAGTATTAGAGGGAAGGGTCATCGATTCGATTTCCATTCGCTGCAGTGCAGCACATATGACGTATATAGTCACACACTGGCACATCCGCACACGTAAATACATATTGACGATAGTCGTGGAGAATTTTGAAAACATAATAAGATGGCATAATTATTCTCAACGATATGATTTTCCGACGTTATAAGCTCTAATTCTTTTCCGGGCGATATAATTTTCATTCTCAAATAATAGGCTTATCAATTCTCGCGTATTAAAACGTAAATAATCATGGAAAAAGACCGAGTCAATAGATTCGATTACAAGCAATAATCAGTCGTTAATATTTGCCCGCAATTCCGTTCGAGGCTATACACGATTATCGTATTATATGCAGTAACTATATAGTTAAGAATGTAATGCATGTGAACGGTATTTGCATAATTACAGACAATTATAACGAAACGTATAAGATTCCTGAATGCGCAATCGGTGTGAGTGAACGGTGTAATGATAAATGCGCATGATGAATGCGAACATGCCCGTACTTGTTACCTAACAATATTGATTAAAAGAACGACTCCTCAAATCCGACACGGATGATCGCGAGCGAGAGGCATTATAACGATTATAACTACAGTTCGACAAGTTCACAAGCTGATGCAGTTTAACATCTTAATAAAATATTCAAGGCGAATGGATTTCAGACATTATACATATTCGTATGGAGAATTTTCTGTATACGTTTGCGAAACATTATTTTGTAGATGAGGAATACTTTATGAACATTTATGTTCACTTCGAAGTATTATTTCTGAATAAAAATATCAAATATTCATTATTAAAAATTCATAATGTCAAATTATACTCAATTTGAATTATTTTTAATCATTTCTGTAGGTCGCCACTGCTTCAACTCAATATGTTAATTTAACTTTGTATATTGTTAATAAAACAATGGAGTTTAACAATTTTACAAATTATGTTAAACTTTATTCAAATTTAGTTTATGATTTACCAAGTGCATATGTTAATACAAACTTGTTTATTTTAAAATTAACTGCAGAAATAGAGTAATTTACATTTTCACACACACGGAGGCTTAAAATAACAAAATGTTATTTATTATAATTCAAAGGATTGGATTACTATTGCTTCTTTTATATCTAACAGTATTGGGCGTTACAATGTTATGAGAAAGATTGACTTTCACAAAAAAAAGAAAATAATAATAACAACAACAACAATAAGAACAATAAAGGAGCACGATTTGTTTAATAATTAAAATTTAATCCTGTAGCTTCAATTAATCGATCTTAAGAAATAAATCAATTTCATAACTACACTTTCGATCCTTGAAGGTAACGTACATTCGGAATAGATATAACTCGAGATATAAGATCTGTCAGTAAAAACTCATTAACATTAGAGAGCCTGAGAGAAATCAAATCGCCCTACATTCTTGATCTGACTTCGACAAATCGGACGACGCGAAAGTCGAATTCTCGCGATAGTCGAATTATCCACGTGAATGGGTGTGCAATAGTACGATTATACGAAGATATATATCAGTGTAATTGCGAACATTAGATTCAACGTGATGACTCGTTTCGCTAACCACGAAGAAATTAATCAATGCAATGAAGCACCATTGCTCAAATAGAAATGGTTTTGATTCTCATACACAAGCTAAATTTAATTTCTTAATAAAAAAACGAGAAGTAAAATCGATATGTAATTATGTTACAATATAGATATCTATATCTATATATGTATACTATTATGTCACAATATAGATACTTAGATAAGATATCAGATCTATATAATCAAAAGAACATTTATCATATTTGTACATCTGCAAAAACTCAACGAATAGCATTTAAGATTTATATTGCATTATACTCAAGCAAACTAATACATCGGAGTCGTTGTCGTAAGAGACAGAGTGGCCCAGTTTTGCGAGTCGTGCGTCATACACGCTCAGTGAAAAAGCGTCCTCCGAGAGAGCAGATTCCATTTTCCACCTTGTCATCCCCGCTATCTCACCCTCGGGCTATGCAAGGTTTTCCATCCCTCTCATTAGCGAGTCTGACCCTCGAGAAGCGAACAGCAGGGAAGAGCGTCACGATGAATACAGCTACAAATGAGAGAATTCTGCGAATGTGATGTCGAAGATGCCCCGCCATGAAAGATATAAGAGCGCTAAATGAAGAGTACCGACACCGATTACCGGGGAGTCAAAGAGAGCGACTACTGTCATCAAAGAAGTCGATCTCTCACCCTTGATATCACAGTCTCTCACTCTCATCTTGTGCAGTACACACTCTCGTTTCGTCCTGTAACACGCTTGACCTCCTTTCAAGTTTAAAGGAAACTTCGTACAGAAGCTGACTCTGCGCAAACAAGATTGTTTACAACTAAGTGATCCACCAACTATCGAACAGAGAAATAGTAGTTATGAAGAATAATATATCCTTCGAGATATCTTACGATAAACTTATCTAAGTGGTACTTAGACTTAATCTGATCTTTTATAAAAACTATATATAATATAAAATAATATAAATTAATACAAATTTTATTCAATGCGACTAGTAATTCACTATAAATAATGCTTGTGTTTTATGCCTTGAAAATTTTTTTTTTTCATATAGTCGAAATCTCATATAATATAAGAACAACAAAGAAGCTTTATTAATGTAATTATGTTCTTTATCATTTCTTAAGCATTATTTTTGCGTTTATATAATTTGTAAGCTTCTTTTCTTATGTATTCAATATATCATTATAGTAATTTGAGAATATTACTGAAAAATGACTTCATTTTACAATTATATTTATTAAAATAAATGTGGAAAGAATCAAATATATACATCCTGTTTTATATATATTAAAAAGTAAAGCTAGTTTACAGAGCGCTACCCGGGAATAAAATAGAGTAGTTCTGATTTTATTGTCCGATCACACATAAAGCAATCTCGATCGAAACACATAAAAGTCGCGATAGCAATATCAACGAGCATGTGTTTCTTTGCGATGAAGCGAGTCATGGCACGATTATATGGAATTCCAGAATTAATATGCACGCGCACGTGGTAGCAGCATATAGACGTAGCCTGCAATAAATAGTTAGTGCAGATCGTAACGATGATATTAATCAATGGTTACATTAATTTGAATTTATTACTCGATAAGAAAACACGGAACATACTGTTGTAATCATATCTCCGTATAGAAAGATATAAAGTTCCAATATGTAAGATAGGAGTGCTGAGAGCATATCCGAACGAAGCGTAATGTTGTGCAATATGATATGCGCACATTATGGGGTGACTACTACGGCGGTTTATCCATTAACGAGAATACCAGAGAATCCCAGTCTAACGATTAACTGCTTTTCTCGCTAATTTATTATTAGCGATTTGTAATGTAATATTAACTCTATCGAATAAATCTTCTTATTCAACTAAATAATCGCCAATTAAAAATGAGATAAATATATCCTTTGTAGATATAGGCGTAATATTATTACAGCATTAATATTAATTAAAATCGTAATTTTCAGTCCCTGGGACAAATTCAAAGATATTTTAAAATACTTGTAACTTGTGAAAAATTCAACGTAACTTGCAAATTCAGTTCTACTTTTTGACTATATAAAGTATAATATTTTATTTGTTATGTATATCAATAAATGTATAGAAAAAGTTAATAGAAATATTATAAATATCGTATTTTGCAAAAAACAATCTCGTATAAATATTCTGATATCGTGAAATATCCCTTGTGTCAAATTCTTCACCACTAAATAGATATTAAGCGAGAGAGGGAGACAGTATATTATCGTACAGAGAAACCAATATGTAAGATGGAAACTGCCTACAATAAATTTCGATAAGATTTGAAACTCTTGTTGATCCAAGTTCGCAACTAATCCTCATTTCTAGTAACGCGAGTGAAAAGGGAGGGTAAAGCTATACAAATAGCTGTTCGAGTTTAAAATGATCTCGCGGAAGAGAGTTTTTAATAAAAACAATCGCGTATTCCTTTTACAATGGTGCAGTTGCAAAATATAATGCCGCTGAGAAAGAGTGGAGGAAAAGTAGAGACAGCCGTTATCACGTTGCGCAACGCTCTATTTTGCTGATGACAAGGCATGTCATAATTATCTTGAAGTCTTGAACTTATGTTGCTTACTTTGTGCAAATTATTCTTTTTAATATTTAATATTAAATACAAAATTACTTATGCTTCAATTTTGCAAGTAATCAGTGTATAATCATAGCTGAACAGTAATTTAACATCCATCAAAGAAAGCATATTACATGTGTTTATCCAAAAATTATACTTATTTGAAAATATGTACTAAAGACATTTCAATAATTACGTTATTAAAAGAGTTTAACATGTAATGATATCTAAAAAATATAAAAGTCTAATATTAATATTTTCCTATTGTTTAAAATAATAAATTTATATTAATAAAAAGAAATTCATTATTTTTGCATGAAATTGAATGAAAAAATAATGGATTTCTTTTTACTACACCTAATATGTAATTTCAGTCTTGATATGTACTATTTCTTTTTAAAGCTTTAGTTTAAAATATAAGTATATTAGATATCTTACATTATAAATCTCATTACAGACAAAGTCATGCTATTTTAAAAAATAATATTGATATATAATACTTTGGATGCATTCTGTTTTCACCCTCACGTTGTAAGCATCAGCTCATCCTTATTATCTATCAAATATTAAACAAAGATAAATGATGCTTACAAGCGCAAAACGGAACACATACTTTATTAAAAGAGTAACTGATCTATTGTTCTATGAAAGGAAGATGCGACTCACCGGATTGTTGGTAAGATTCGCCGAGGTGGATACAACAGCGGTAGAACGATGATCATATTCTTCCGAATAGTCGTCCCGATATGTTCTACTAGCGGTGGGTCCCTGACCGTCCCTTTCGTCGAGGGTGTCTCGATGGAAGTCCCTGAAATCCCTGAGATGTTCGCGCAGATCCCGATAATCAGTGTGGTAACCTTCTTGATAGTCGCGGCTCACGTGGTCACGGTCTCCACGAAGCTGCCTCGACATCGCCGTTGGCTCTTCCTCCTCTGAGTCGAGCAGCTGCTCGACTCCACCGCCACCTCCACCACCTCCAGCACCACCTCCGCGTCGGGCGGGATGACGCCGGAGGTCACACCATTCTATCTCCTCCTCCGCTCTACCAGCGATTTCACCCCGGGACAATCGAGCCGTGCTTGTTGACCTCACAACCGATCTACCTCTGACCTCCTGCCCCCGCGGCCCGCCGGGGGGCTCCACCACATCACAATCAAAAGCTATCCTTCCTGGAGCTGTTACGATCCGATTCTTACTTATTCACAATTTGTTTCCTCTCTTCCTGATGCCTGTGTTGTTAACTGATTTTAGGGAAGTAGGACGTGCGCGTGGTAGAGTTGATGAAATTACTACCTGCGAACTAACAAGAGAAACAAAACTTTCATTAAGATAGTTGTATTTACATATATGACTTTAATAAATCGTTTATTATTCTCTTTTCAATCAGTTTCTTATAGAGCAAGACACATATGTGATAAAGATTGAGATCAAATAACGATTCAATGGAACCACGCATCTATATTAATTAAGTACTGTATATTTTTTATATATAATTTTATTGTATACATTTTATTGTATTTTATTTTATTGTATCATTTTTATTAAAACAGTTTTATAATTATATACTAATTACACTCTCTTACTAGACAGAACATGGACAAAACAATGTATATATGTGAACTGTAAAACATTAATCTCGGTCAAGTAAACAAGTGAAAGCGAAGATGAATAAACTGCAATTTGCACTTATTTAAAAAGTAAATTGTTCAGTCGTGTTCGTTTGTGCTCATCTACTTCTGGATTTAAATAGCTAGGAATATCGAAATATTGTACCACTGATAAACTTATTTGATGAACTAAGAAAAATTTCTTAAATGCAATTTTAACATTTTACTAGTTAGATATGCGAACACGTGCAATTATAGATTTTTCATATTACCCTTTTTAATTTTCTAAATGATAATGCAAATTACATATTAATATACATGTTAATGACACTGAAAAATTACAATAGCTATACTATTATTCATTACTTTTTATTATCAGATAATTAACACGTTACTATATAATTATTTTTAACGAAATTGGATAAAAAAAACTGCAGAAGAAAACATGCTTATCACTCTGTTTCTTTTTCAATGAATAATGTTTAATTAAGGAAACAGATTTTTTTCGAATTCAGTGAACATGAATTTGCAGAAAAATTCAAATAATTTTAATAGCATTTTTTAATGGCATTTTAATGAATAAGACATGAATTCATAAAAACAACTCGTTTTTTTTCTCTTTAGAATCAATTATAGACACAATAAGTATGGACTGTACTTTCTACGAAGTTGCTGTATTATTGGTTTATAAAGAGTGAAGTAGCTTGATTCATGTCGTTTTTTCTCTAAAGTATCGAGTTAAATAGAAATATTGATATAATTTAATTCTTTCTAACGAAGTACAGATATTTACTAAAATCAGGGAACAATTTATATTTACTTTTATATTTACTTTTAAGTAAATAAATCTATATTCCAAATAAAGTATAATTTAATCATTTTCATATAATAATATATCTCTATAATAATTAATATCATAATTTAGTCAATTCTTTACTTCTCTACTGGCACTACAAATAATTTTACTTGATTTTTTTATAATCACCGCAAGCACTACATATTTAAATAATGTCCTATCTCTAATTATATAGTTTTGCCGAAATAGAGAAATTATTCATTACTTGTGGCTTTAATTAACAGAAATTATTCAGTTTCATTCCGTCATTGTTGTTTAAACAAGCAGAAAATTGATGGTATTCCATTAATTTAGCTACAAATTATTCAATTATTTAAATAGGACTGCAACACATAAATAATACTTCAACGCACATGATGGGGGTGTCCCCTCGATTGTTTGCGATTAGTGATACGTGTGTCGAATGTATTATGATTAACAATCGGTAATGTATTGGATTCTATATATTGCAATGATCTATCATTCTTCAATGTTATTTGTATACGCACTTGAAAAAGTCGCACAATATCGTAACTCTTTATTGTTTTCGCTTATAATAAATTTAATTTTATATTATTATTATTATTATGTAACATACAATGCAGATAACTCTATTTATCGAATCAAGAAATATTTCGCGAACGCGGAATATGCTCTTTTCTTCGTATTCAGCCGTTGTGTACTGTTTACACAATCTTTGCTTCCTTTTCTTTTGCCCGGTCTGTTTACTCGCGAAACTTTGTTTACTTCGTGACTCGCGATATCACCGTGGTATCACAACAGTATTGGAAACGGAAATATCACTCACTGTGCTCTGAATTTATTCGAGCGAAACGAGCATTCATGTACGAGTGATTATTATCTTATTCATTATCTTATTGCGACTTTTAACGAAATTATCTCGTTTCTTTCTACGAAGCTGTACATTTCATCGAAAATATCGAAAATATGTATCCGATATCATTATATTCGAGAGACGTAAAACGTTCCGATAATTGTGTAAATATAATTTTACGACAAGCTCTAAAAGTCAAGGAAAATTGCAATTATCTATCGATCGAAGAAATAACGCTTTACTGATCTCTTAACGCGGAAGTTGCATCTTCCAGAACAGCGATAGTCAGGCGAATATTAAAGTAGACGTTCTCATAAAGTTCTCGTATTCAGCAGCATTATCATTATGACGATCGTTACCACGATAACGAGGTCGACCTAGTGCCATCAAATCATTTGTTCATTAATTAATAGCATTATCATTGGAAGGCGTTGTCCCTAGACTGTCGTTATATGTGAATGATTGATTTCTCTTTGCCAAGGTCAGGTACATAATTCTTCGAATATACGATATTAATAACTTTTCGGGTCACTACATCGCCAACAGTTAAATTGAACACTTTTGTTCTGTACGAATATTTACAATTGCAGAAATAAGAAGAAAAACAATATAAGTATGCATAATTATGTCATTTCAAAGCAAACGGTTTTTAAAAAAAATTTAGGAATATTAAACAAAAATTTATAAGCAACAAAAAATTATTTGAACAATTATCTTAAAAATAATATTATTATAGAGATAAAATATAATAATAATAATGTAAGAATCTAATAATAAAAATACTATTAAAATACAAAATTAACGAAGGAAAATGAGCTAAAATAGGCCATTGATAAACTATTAATTTGCGTAAGAGTATACGTGACTAAGAGGAGAATGCGTAAGATCCTGTCACGGTTCACGGAATAGAGAGGGTGGTGACGGAGCTCGCTTAAGGTGGGGTAAAGTTAGGTCACGCCGCAGACCGCGAATGTAGGGCTGTAGGTCGCGCCCGGTCGAGCTCAGCTGGGCCGCGATCCGAAGAAGGGGTTGCAGCTTGCCTGTGATCAGACGAGCGCGGCGCGCTACTTCCGTCCACTCTCCACTGCGTGCACCGGGAAATCATCGTGCTATGTGTTAGTGGAAAGCGCCGGCAAATGGTCAGACGAATGTTAACGCGATACAACAGTCTACAATCGCGGTTTACATCAGCATGTGGTCTTATCATTGTGCTTTTCTACGGGGGATCTGGATCAATTTCACGATGATGACCGCTAAATTTCGGAGGTCATGGCGACCTTGTGCGCTTCTCTTCCTCATCAACGTTCTCAAACGATGTCATCGGTAATTTTAACTTTCCCATACATATTTTCGAAACTTACGAGACTTTTCTGCGACGAACATAACTTCCCTCGACGTTTTTTTTAGGGAGACTGGAGCACCACTCGGAGCTTATCACTTTCGCGCGCGGATGTCGCGACGTTCGCGATCAGAATTTAAACGAGACTCTCTCGCGAGGACGAAGATTTCACCTGTCACGGACACGACTCGCGGGTAACCGGGAAAATTTTCGCGCCGCACGTTCGAGGTCGACGTAGCGGTCACTACGTCGAAACAACAGCTCACTCTTAACGCAACTCGCACCACCTCGATTACCCTCGGTAGACTACGGTCCGTATCGTCTTGGCTCGGCTCGCATACCATGACGTCACGCGGACAGACGAAAACCCCGGCGGTCTGGGGTATCGATCGCGTGCGCTGGCGCAGCCGGGGCTTCACGCCGCTGGATAATCGGAGGCAGACACGGGACACGTGGCTGACACTCCGAAGGATGACAGTTTGGGAAGCTCACAGATGATTCGGGACTTTAATAATTATTAAAATCCAATTCTGTAATAATAATATCCTGATATTCCTCGTTAACTATTTTTTTTTGTAGTTATATAAAATGTTGAAATTAAAGCTTTTTATATATCAGCGATACGATAAATCTTTTATCTTATAATGATGAGTCACTCAACGATATTTTATGTAAGCATGAATATAATGGAATAATTTGCTGATATTATAGAGGAAGGCTTCTCTCAAAAGCTTTTTATTCATTGACGCTTCATTGGAATTGCACAGTTATTGTCTTTTAAGAATAATTGCTGTAATAATGTAACAAAAATATATTGGAATTAATTCATAATTTGGATTATTTAAAGATGTGGAATAATAATACCATTGTTCGTCACATAATTGGTGGTAGACAGTTAGAACTTTTCATTCTTAAAATATCCACATATTGTCATGTACGCCTGTCGATATTCCGATACTTGATTATTCAAATATGAAATTTGATTTATCGCAGTGTCGACTAACGCTATTACGGCGGTGGAATGATTTTTCATTAATCTGTTGATTCTCTTTATTCTCGCTGGATTTAAAAGGAAAAAAAAATTACAATGAATAATTGTAATTGAGCGATGAATGACAGTGATAGCAAATTGAAACAATATATTAAATCTAAATAATACTTCACTAAACAACGCAATAATTTTTTAAACTCAAACTAAGAATTAAAATTAATTAATTTTTAATTAGATCAATGCATACTCCTCGTTCGTGTAATTCTATTCAGAAAACAGATATTGCATACGTGGCTTCGTTTTCCTTGAAGCTATCATACTACCTGTCAATTCGATATTTCTTCATTCTAAAGTTCTCATTCTGAAACTCACATTATCGTGTCTTTCTCACAATACTTTATAAATTGTGCACATCATGATTATTTCAAAAATAAAATAAAGGAGAGACAGATAATTACTCAATATAAATTTAACATTTTTCAAATAGATGAGGAGAATTATAAAGAACAATAATATTCGACAGAAAAAAATAGCTTATTATCAGTAAGATTTAATGATTGGTTTATACACTTATTGTTAGAGTCAACAAGCAAGTACAAGTGAAAATCAATTATATAAAAGAATCGCTTAAGCTGCTTTTTTAAGCAATTTTTATTTCTCGTTAATCTAACATTATATAATTTACTATCAATTATTATTATTTGAGTACCATTTCTATCTTTATAAGAAAATATTAAAATATATATTTTAATTTTACATTAAAATTATATAAATGTAAGAGACTATTTTATTTTCTGATCCTTTATAATTATATTATAAATGTATCAATATTATTATATTTCCAGTAATCACGTTTCTTCCAAACAACATAAAGCATAATTTTTATAATAATTAAAACAAATTAATTTAATTATTTAAGTTAGTTTTATCGTTAAAATTTTATTACAAAATGCCAAAATATCAGTAGAAAACGATAAAATGATATTATTAATCACGTTAATTATATTGTTTACTAGAAAACCAATTAATATAATATTACCTTTATATTCGCAGCAAATAAATCATTTATAAAACAATATAAAAATTCCCTTGAATATGTTTCTGTTAATTTGCAAAAAGCCAACACACAGATAAATATCACTAAAGCAATTAAAATATAATATTTGTCATGAGCATTATCATTATAACATCGAAGAATCGTGAGACTTTATTATGGATATAGTTAACTATTCATGTTGCAATCTGTATAGAAATAGAAAAAGAAAGACAAATTTATATAAATTATAAAAATTCATTTAAAGAAGATAAGGAAATGATAATATAAGAAAAATATTTGAACATTTTAATTATTTTCATTTTTTTAGTAATTGAATGATTATTCTCACTAGAAAAATTCTATCTAATGCTAATTGGATGTGTGAAATGAAAGGAAACCTATTCTGTTAGAAAAAGAATCGCAATATCTGTTAAAGCAATTTCAATTTTGCAATCTTGTAATTGTGCAAAAATGCAACACCGACATCTATCGGAGGGAAAAGGAAATAAAATGAAAAGGAGTTGAAAATGAAATAAGTGCAACACTTTTCCGTATATCAGCGCGCAACTTTCCTCTGCAATCTCTTACCGTTACCTTCAGCGATAACGCCGATATCTGAGAATGTCTTCGGTTAGTCACCACCTCTTGGTAAGCTTGCAGTCGCGAATTGTGTTCCGGGTGTGTCTTCAGAGCGGGATATCGATCGCATGATATCGTTAAGGGTGGTAGAGAGAATTGTGGCTTAGCGAGAGAGAGAGAGAGAGAGAGAGAGAGAGAGAGAAAGAGAGAGAGAGGGAGAGTATGCTGTTGGCGTCATATACTGATGATTGCATCTGGAACGTATATATATTTATATCAGTGGAAAAATATTTCAGAGACACAAAAAAATTACTACCCTGTTTGATTGTAATCTGCGGACTTTTTATATATCAAAAAATATTTTATATGATTTATAAAAAGTACGCTTTTAGATTTCATAAATGGAAAATCGTGGGTGAAAAATATCGGATATAAATTAGCTTCAGTTGAAAATATAAAAAAGATAAATATGTAGCGCACTGCGCTGTTAAAATAATATATATATATTTTTTATTAATAATTATGTATGTATATATATATATATATGTATATATATATATATATATATATATATATATATATATATATATATATATATATATATATATACGTATAATTGCTTTTAGTTGTAAATCACATTACAACTTTCAATATTTTTATTTACCTATAATAATTTAAAACAAAAGCAATTTTTTTTCTGAGAAAAGGAAAAAGACTGTAATTAGAATCCGAAACATAAATTACGCTTTTTACTTTCTCTATAGAATCTATTGACCTGACAATAAGTCAATTAGCACTAACATAATAAATGCTGACTAACAGTATTGACTGCTAAGAGACTGCTACTGATGATCAATGTTCAACTTTTCAGTAGTCTAATAGGATGCAAGAACACATATTTTACACATATATACATATATATATATATATATATATATATATATATTCATATCTTATATAAATGTATGATATACTCCCCCCCCCAAATATATTTTTGGCGTAAGAATGTCATTCCTGACATGAGAAGCAAGACATAAAATTTGTTAAACAATTGACATGTTAAAAAATGTTTATTAAATTATATTTATTACATATTAAATGGTTTTTATAGAATTTATTGGCTTAATTAAAAAATTTAATTTAAAATATGAGTTTTAAGTGTAAATTTTAAGTCATAAATGCAATTATATTATATTACATACTTTCAATGGTTAATTTAATTTCTTATTCACACGAAAAATTTCTCAGTTAATATTTAATATCACGGGTTTCAATATTTTTATTAATTTTTTTTAATCAATAATTAACTTTTTCTTTATACAAGTCTACAACAAACTAGATTTTCGATTTCAACCGAGGAATTTGACAAAATTATTTTATCGAGGAACAATAATGTAATCTACTGTTACTATGACTAAAATATTTAATCTTCTTATCATATCATTGTAATCTGTCATAATACTTTTTGAATTCTTTATATACTGACATTTCACCACTGATGATTCTTTTTTAAATTTTGATTGTACTTATTATTTATTTGGTTTGTTAATTTATTTTATATTTTATATTATATTTCTGCATTTTAATACTGAAGAAAGTTTTGTAAGCCGAAACGTTTGTGTAGAATATTATTTAGTATTTATATATATTCTTATGATAATTATATTAATTATATATTATATTATATATTATATAATATTATATATTATATTAATTTAAAGTTATTCTAATTGTAAGCTCGAAATAAGCCACAACATTGTTTAATTTTTTAAAAATATATGAGCATTTTTACTCTAACTTTTTTTTTTTACATATTTTTCTTTTTAATATTAATAAATTTCATTTTAATTTTCTTTTTAATTTTTAATGACCGTTTTTCCTGAACCTATTTTTTTAAATTCTAGTTTATGAATGAATTTTGTTTTGCTCTCAAGAAGTTAAATTTGAAAATATTATGGGGGATTGGTATTTCTTGGAGACATAATAGTGTTTCGGCATTAAATATGGCATTGTCGTGAATATTTGTCTTCTTTTGTACTTACTATAATTGTAAAGACTGTAAAAAGTTCTTTTTGGAGAATAGTAACCTGAACGAAGACTTGGAAAAGGTTTCGAAAAGTAACGAGGATAATATGAAAAAAAATCTAAGGAATAAAAAGGTTCATCAGAACAGTGGACATAAAATTGCCCTTTTATGGAATATATTTCTAGAATATGATTGGACGATTCTCCCTAACTGCATTTTTTTGCTTCCTCTAGAATTTTCTACAAATGTTCGAAGAGAAAAGTTGATGGAAAATATGCACAAAAATTTTCTACAATTTTTTATAATGTTTTATTTTCTAATACATTTGTATTTTTAATAATCTTAATTTGTCGAAGTTTTGTAATTTTCCTTCTTCGATTTTTCTTTTAATTCATATTATGATGATATACATACGAAATAATATTTTCTTAGATTTACATAAGAGAAGTGGGAAGCTAAAATAGCTATTTATATTTCAAAAACTATCACTCGAAGAACTGTCATTATATATCGGCGCTTATGAAAGATAAATAATACATGATATTTATATATTATATTATATATTATATTATATTATATATTATATTAATTTAAAATTATTCTAATTATAAGCTCGAAATAAGCCACGACATTGTTTAATTAATATTTTTAAAAAAATGAGCATTTTTACTTTAACTTTTTTTTTCTTTTACATATTTTTCTTTTTAATATTAATAAATTTCATTTAATTTTCTTTTTAATTTTTAATGACCGTTTTTCCTGAAACCATTTTTTTAAATTCTAGTTTGTATGAATTTTGTTTTGCTCTCAAGAAGTTAAATTTAAAAATATTATGAGGGCTTAGTATTTCTTGGAGACATGGTAGTCTCGGCGCGAAGTATGACACTGTCATGAATATTTGCTTAAATTGTTTCATTTAATATTCCATATATATATATATAGAAAAAAATATATAGAAATAATTAATTAGCGTTGTGTTTAATTTGTACATGTATTATTTAGATTAGCAACTTCGTTCTGAATTTTGATACAGAAAGTTTGTAAAAATTCCATTATTTTCAAAATGAAAGAAAAAAATCACGGCAAATGATGTGTTTACCTAAAGAATTTGTCTTAAGAACATGATTGCTAATTCTGAGAAAATATTCTCGTTGCCGATATCGATTACTTACTATTCCGAAACTTTGACATTAAAGGTGTCTTTATAAGTTACTTATTTTCGTCGTCTCGAATCTAGCACAGAAATATCTCAGTAAGAACTATAATATCCATATCTTCCTGATCCACGCTTTAGTCGTTCCGAAAATAAAGACGGATTCGTGCTGATACTAAAAATTTATGGAAGTAACAACGTTAAATCTGGTAACTGGGATCAATTAGTTAATTGTATGGAGTGAAAAATTGGAGTAACATTATAGTTATAATATTTTCATTATTACATATATAAATTTTTATTTAACGAAATCGTAGTTCTATTTTCTCTATCTAAGTACTATTTTCTCTTTGTAATTGAATAAAATTATTTTGATTAATTAGGCAATGTATCTTTAAGATTTTATTTTCCCTAAATATTTCCTTGTAGTTCCACATAATAGAAATTATATACTAGCTTTGTTATATATCAAACGTCGATTTTTCTAATAAAGTCTTATTCTAATAAAGAATTAAAACTGCGCAATTCTAAAGAAAGAATAAAAATTTGTGAATAATATGTCAAAATATTATCCACATGAAATTAATTGACATTTTCATTTTTCAAGTTTAAAGCTTCATCATAATTTTTTGCTTTAAAAATGATTGATCTTGGCACCAGAGATTTATCAGATGACGCGGTAAATGAAAAGAATTCCCATGACAAAATAGAAACTTCCTGCCAGATGGAATGGCGACTTCCGCGACGCATCAAAAATTATTCTTACGCTAAAATCTCGCAACCGGAAGACGTAAAGTACGCTCGCGCGTTGCTTCAGCGATCAACATCCCCAAGTTACGCCGCAAGGTGCCAACGTTCTGAATCTCCACCTTCTCTCTTTCTCTCTCTCTCTCTCTCTCTCTCTCTCTCTCTCTCTCTCTCTCTCTCTCTCCCTCAGACTTGTGGTGGGGGAGATATCAGCTACGGACCTAATGGTAGTTCGCGGTGGGGCGAACTTCTACGAGTGGGGATCATATGAGAGCACAGAAGTGTACAGAGGGGTGATGAGGAGGTGGGCATGAGCAGTAGAGGGAACGGAGCAGCCGAAAGCGTAAAGAGAGCCATAATTCGCCGGGCCGCCCCGCAATCAGGTTCGTGTTTTACAATCCGCCTTGACTCGTGACATTCATCATCGGATGAAAAAAAGGACGGTAGTGTACATGTTTTTACTTATGTTACTCTCTCGTCTCCAGTTGAACCGTTCCGTAAATTCTCGCGGTACGTGCAACTACGCAAAAGAACGTACGCGTGTTTCACAGGGATTCATTGATCTTCACACGCGTAGCATCGTGCGCGGCTTTGCGATTCGTATATCGCGCTTCTGAGGGGACGAGTCGAGTGTCGTCGAGCAAGAGAGAAAGAAGCCTCGGAAATAGTAGTGCTGAGCGAGGCGCGCAACGAAGAAGAAAATGAAAAGAAACACAGTGCCTCATTAACAGCTACGCACCGAAATCGATTATACCTGTCAGTTAATTGTCTGTCAACTGGTTCTTCGTTACACATAATTCCCATCTTTTGCTCCAATCAACTTCCACATGTCGCTCGTATCAGAACGAAGGGACTCTTCTTTCATTATTATTTCCAACTCCTAGTGCGACTAGATACCAGAGAGAAAAATACTAACTGCAGAGATACCAAAGATATCAGAACGAAGGTAATGATTACTATGTTAATTTTAGAAACTCGTGTGCGGCAAATCGAAGGGAAATGTGCAGTATTAAAATTATATATATTACAAGTATATATATATATATATATATATATATATATATATAGATACCGCTTTTATTTCTTTTCTAATCTCTAATTTTTTCTGATTAGTGTTAAATGTGCGCTTATTGGCGTTTTTTTATTTCTTTGTTCCTTATGAAATTGGCGTTTCTTGTTTTTTGTGAGCTTGACGATTCTTGCTGGAAGCCACGGAACACAAACTAACAGTAACGTCAGTAACATTAAATAAATATTATAATTTTCTACTCAACACTGTACCTGTTATGTACAACATGTGTTATATTACATTTATACTTATATTGAGTGCGAAATTAATATTGAAGTAATGTTACTGTTAGTTTATGTTCTACGGAAACCATTGCTGTCTTTCTAGTCAATATTCCGTTTCTCCATCGTCGAAATTGTGTAGCGTCGTTCTTCTTGTCACGTCGTGTCGTCGTCGCGTAAATATGAGATCCACCTACACATACACACTTTTAAACGCATAACAAATACCTACACATGAACAATATAACTCATACATATATACATATTATATGTACGCAAGTGTCTTTTGTAGATACTTGCTTGGAGAACGATGATGCGCGTTCGTGCACGTGCACGTTGATGCACACACAAAGCCATGATTCTGTACACGGTTCTGATTATTAACGAGTTATTACTGCGATACTAATTAAGTTTAATCGCAAGGCCGCCCGTTCGTTAAAGTTAATTGCACGATCGACCACGGCCCACGCCATTAATTGCACCGTCCTACTCGTTGTTCGACGTGCGCGCTTTTATAGTTGAACTTACGTGTTTTGCGGTCGTGAACGGTACTTGTGCAAAATGATACGATTCTTTACGAAAGTATACCGCGTTTACAAAGTTTACATTTAGCAAAGTTTTTCTTGGATGACATATCACGCGGATAGAACGTAATGATTTTATTGAAATTTGCGATGTCGGTTTGGATGATTCACACTCGGCCATGTTTAAGTAAACATTTATCCTTTTGGCAATCTGTCAAATCGCGGTCAAGGGTTTCCGTAAATTATTTATTTTTGTTAGATATCGCAAATTAACGATTATTTTTGTCGAGATATGTATTACATGACATGTGTTAAACAAATCTCAGATTATCAGATTAATTATGTTACACATTTGTGTATAAAATTTGATAAATTTTTTACTTTGCAACCTTGTAATTGGAAGTATTCGAGTTTGCTAATGTTATTATTGGAAATTTTAGACATTTCTATTTAATTTACAATTTCTATTTAATTTAAATCAAATTTTTGTATAGAATAAAATTTGCGAGAATTTTTTGGCAACATATTTTTGTTTCCTGTTCCATTACATGTACTGTGATGAATTTATACCAATATAAGGATAAACTTATAAAACATAGTACTTTGCTTATCATATTTCTTAATATTAAAGTAATTGATCATTAAAATTTACAACATTTAATGCTGGAAAGTAATTGCCAATAGCTTTTGTTACGAAATTCATACGTAATGTTGTTGCCAAATGTAATGATGTCTTCGAAGACGGATTTTCCAATTTCGTAAGATTTCGGCTAATATATTATTCCAATATACGTGATCATCATATTTCCAATAATCGAAGAAGATTATTATAAAATTTACATTATTTAATTATACTAAAAGCACATAATCGAATAATCTACCAAGAGTTAAACAAAATTTTCTGATCCAATCAGAAGATATTGAAGAAACATCATTGATTAATCGAATAATTGATAGCGATTAATGACTCATATGAAATTTCGCGATTTTTGAGAAACAAACATGAATATTATTATTATAATTTTGATAATGTATATCTATGTATTGACGACCAGTGATGATAAATCATATATAACAATGATAATGTAGTTACACGTCTTGTAAACTTCTTTTTGACTTGTCATCATAATTTTATACAACTTCTGCTATTTGTCCGATCGATTTTTATATGCCGAATAATCATCCTGTTTGTCAAAAGTAATGTTGTAAGTTCCTGCAGTGATTTTCTGATTTCATGACTTTCATCCGCGGTTGTTTTCGTCATTAACAGAATCTGTCTATTTTCATATTTTATAATTAACTAATTCAGACAACACAAAGTCCAAAATTAAGACATAAGAAGTCTTAAAAATATCTTAGATGTCTTTTAGACGTCTTTCATAAAAATGTCTTTAAGATAGTCTACGTTATGCTTTTGGACATGTGTGATGTCTGGGTATCTACTTGAATACTGACATCTCAACAGCATAAACCTCTAAAGAACATCCTTAAAGAACATCCATATGTTCTTAATTTTAAGGACATCCCCAGTATGTATCCCGGACAAAGTGTGCTATTAGGACGATTACATCACGCAAAATTTAACATTTCATTAACTAAGATAATTTTAAGATAATTTTCTTATTACAAAATATTAATACAAATAAATATAAAAATCGTTATTAGTTATTGATTTTTTCAAAAAGATCTGAACAGATTAAGTTAAATATTTAATGATTTTAGGTGCACTGACGTTGAATATTATAACTTAATAAAATAACCAAAAATAATACATTAACAATGTTATGTTGTCAAAATTTTTTAAATTAATTATTCTCCAGATATTTCAATCTTGAGTTTATTATTAGCTAAATAAGTTAAAGAAGCTAAAAATGTTTTTCCTCTTTACCGCAGAGATGAATATAAACTACATTAATAAAAGATAATAAAAGAAAATTGAAATCACAAAGTAATAGGAAATGAATTATCAGAAATTGAATTTGAATTTTCTTGCTTTTTGTGGAAATATATTACTATCTTTTACTAACTCAACGAAGTTTTTTTAATACTGCTTGTAATATCCGGTATATATTTTCAAGATGAACGTTTCATATAATTTATTACATATTGTGCAATAAATTTGCACGCTAGTACTATAAAAAAATTACTTGCTATGCTGAAATGTTTCTTACCTAATTTGCTCTTTACCAGCATATATCAGTATCGAATTTATTGCGCAGTATTAAAATTAAGAATGATACAAACATCAGTCGTGAAATGTTAATTTGTCTAGAAATTAACATTTCACGACTAATGTATAATTTGCATGCTATGTTGTATTTGGTGTTAATATTCATGCATATTAGAATAAATTGTACAAAAAGATTATATTCTATTTTACAAAATTAATATAAATAACGTTATTAATATAAATAATGTTATTATTCTGAATGTAAGAGAAGAAGACATGTAAGAGAAGAAGTTAGAGATTCGATAATGACAGCTGTAATGCTGCATTACTTTGCACAGTTTTTACTTCTATCTAACGGAAACATGTCAGTAACTAGAATGTTATTTATGGAATGTAGCTTATTCGACCTTTCAAAACACCGTTCTTATTCATTACCTATACCATAGGCTTTGAGAAATACAAATCATGCGCGGGTAAAAAATTTTAAAAGAATCAAATTTAAAGCAATACAATTTTTTAAATATATTTTACACTTTTTAATATATTTTATAGAAAAATGTGCTATTCTAAATTATAAAATTTTTAGTAATTTATTAACAAGACATTTCTGTTGTCAGTCTAGTTTAGAAACGTGGTTAAAGAAATTACTTCAGTAGTACTTGTATATTGCAATGAAATGTGCATATGAGTGCGTTTCCCATTATTATAAAATTTCACCTTTATGTATAAGTTATATATTTTATTTATATTTTTCATAATAAATATTTGTAATACATTATTATTCCGAATTGAAATGTTCATGAAGAAATAACATAAAATCTTAAAATAAACAGATAGAAACGGAGATATTTACATATTATATATTTGTTGTTTATTATAAATATTACAAATATATTTACATTTTATATATTTATTTGTAGATAATATTATACTTCAATAATTTAAATCATTAAAATATTTTTGTAATGTAAAAATGTCTGCTAACTAAAATCAGTGAAATATATCACCATGTCATATATATGTATATAGATTAGCCATATTTACTTTAGGATTTTTATTGTTATTCGTATATACAAATATTGAATAATAATTTGTGTCAAATATTATTATCAAAATGTTTTTCTACACGGAAATAATTGGCATTGGTTTTTATTTCTCAAGTTTGTGAAGCTCCAATAAAACTCTTTAGTAATTAACGTTCGTATTTGTTAATTGCTTCTTCGTTTTGTGATAATATTGGCTGCTTTTATTTACTACAATTACTGACGCAGCTTTCTTTGCTCTCGCATTCATACGAGACAGCTACAGCGTATAAAATCATAGAATAAAACTTTTCAGACATTGTACACGGTTGCGATATAGTGAGTACGCACATTCGTCCTATTGCGTGCGACGCGTGTGATCAATAAATCGGCCTGTGCAGCACGAACACAAAGATAGTCACACGTATATGTGAGCACACATAGAACACTCGCACAGAAACCTAAACCGGAGTCTAACGGAGACTTATATTATCTCATGATGCGTCATGTAGTCATATATTTCTAAAACGTTTGTGATTTTTACAAAAGATATAGTCAATTTTTTTTAGAAAGTTTTAAAAACCTAATAAATTCTAATAAGCAATAATAATTAGCACAATAATAAATTGTTATTAAAGATTAATATAACAGTATCGTATTATGTCACATCTTTATCAAAATGATAATTATATGAACATCATTTAATTTAATAAGCAAAAATAATTATTATTAATAACACATTTTTTTACTAAATAGAAAAAATAAACTCAAAAAGAAAGAATTAAAAAAATATATTAATTTGATATAAACGCAGGTTTTCCAAACAATCACAGAAGAATCAATAAAAGGGATAAAGTATAATGTGCGAATTTTATTTAAAATCTTCACTTTCCAATCTCATTTATCTGCTGTCATTCTATGTAATTAATTACTTGCCTTTCTGTGTCGACATGTCAGTCAAAATTTACTAGAATTTCGCATCAAAGTGACAGTTGTTATCAATCACGAGTTTACTGTACGGATGATCGATTTGGTATTCGAAAATTTCGAGAATTTATGGATGACTATTTTACGCGTAATCTCTAGACACACGTGGCATTTTAATTGATACATAAGCAGCCTTTTACGGTAGGCTTGATAAATATGATTTCCACATTCAATTTACGAGAATTGCATTGCGACATTTACATTTCAGAATATGCGTTTCCGTACATCGGCGAACAGCTGCAGTTCAGCTGTATTGCTATTATTACTCACGATAATAATAGTAGACTATAGTCGCTCCATACGCAAATTGCGTGCGCAAACAAAACAAGGTTTTCTAGAACTGGGTTGTTCTTCTTTTATAACTTACATTCTTTCAATATACTTGTTACATATCAAATTATTCGTTATTTGATGCTATGTTATTCGATGTTACCGTAAAGAATTTCATATACGATATCCAATAATTTCAATTCGACCTGATATATTATTCAATTCTGATAATTCGATGCGAATTGTAATGACACATTGTTGCTATTTTCAATCATGTGCGTAACAGTTACGCCATTCTTTACACGTGCAGTTAGGTCAATTGCAAAGGTTAAAGCCTTACGTTCTTCTAGCAATAGTAACATTCGCAGTCATACTTCGTATTTATATACCGAATTGCTGAACTATAATGCGAGAAACTGCGCTCCGCTAATACATGAAACTGGTCGCGTGAGTTATGCGGATTTATAAATACGGCACCTCGGATAAATGCGCGCGCGGTCCCTCTCCTCTATCTATCTATCTATCTTTATCTCTCTCTCTCTCTCTCTCTCTCTCTCGTCCTCTTTCTCTTTTATTCTCTATTACAACGTTTGTCGATTAATCTGTCCGTGGGAGTAAGCAGGATTTCTAAACGTAATAACGAGAAACGCAGTATCATTCGGCATCACAGACACAGAGAGCTTCGCGTTGGTCGCGTTCACTTTCTCCTCGTCTCTATCATCCCACGGGCTTCCCGTCGTGTTTTTGATAAATTCGATACGCGACTTCCTGGACGTGAAGGGGAGGAGAAAGAAAAGCAAGAAAGAAAGAGAGAGTGTTAGAGAGAACTCGCGACCCATCCAACGCGTAATTAATGCACGCACGTGCATTATCCGATAATGTATGCGCGCATATCGGAAAGGGAAGGGAGGAGGGGGGGGGGGTCAAACGAATCGACCCGAGTTTCATAGCGCTGTAGTCTCGCGTTTATATCCGAGGCTTGTTCGTAAAAAAGAAATCTTTATTCCGAACGCGATCAAGCATCGTATCTATTATCACGTGCATCACCATTTATTTATTCTATCATGCTACTTGGTAATACCTCTGTCGTATTTCTCTTTTTTATTAGCGCAGCGCGAGTTTGCTGATCTCCATGGACGTTTAAAGAGGATATCCCGCAGTGTGAGAGTTACAACGTTTACAACGATGGACGCGCGCGTTTTAGAGAATACGAAAGTCTCTTATAACCATTATAACTGAAGGTTCGAACAACAAAGTCGACTTTTTACTTCATTTGTATACTGTCAGTTTTAATACTTTTTAACAGCATACATTGAAAATACATTTGCTGGACATTCACGCGTGATTATCACATGGCAATGTTATAACGTTTATATTTTCTTATGCGATATTTAAGTAAAGTAAAGTTGTAAGTAAAGTTGTTTTATAATTTTATTTACGTACGGTTTGCTGTACGTAAATGTATTTCATCATTATTTTTATGCTCCAAAGAATCAGCGAAAATCACTACAGCGATGCTAAGTTAAGGAGAGAGACCCCTCGTTCCGCGTTTTCGCACATGGCGGCCGATGGTTATTTGATCGATACGAACCCTCGGCTCTAAGCTTTTCACGGTGTGCATGGCCACCCTTTTATTAATGACTGACTCACACGCGTCGCGATAAGCTGATAGTCACGACCAAACGTTCGTTATGTGTATAGGAGCCAGAATAATCGTTCTTTGAGATTACGCTCGCACGAGCGTGTATACTGGATATAACGGAAGCACCGGCAAAATACAGCAGTAATTTTGGAAAGATAAAACATTATAGCATCTTTGTTTGAAAAATGAATACTATTTAATTGCTTATTTACATATGAAACATTTAAAAAAGTATTTATCTCTTATTTTTCATATAGCGAATGAAGAAGACTTGATAAGACTCGAAATGTTTTTGATTTATTTATAGATAAAAAAAAACTGATTTAATTTTTTATGTATATTGTAATAAACTAGTTATTTTTAAAGATCTAATAATAAAAGTTACTCATGTTTTTTTGACTTTTTTAATTACTAATTTTTGCTTAACAATCTCGAGGTAGATATTTTACATATTTTAATATTCATTTTATTCTAGTTAACGAAAATAGATTACTGTAATTTCATTTTAAAGAATATTAATTATCTATACAATAATGGCTTTATAGCAATTTTTTATAATGTAATGTAATAAACAACACTGTACGATACATATATTTATAACGTTTATTCTCGAAAATGTTTTTTTTTATCTAAATTTTCAGCAGAACATTTTTCATATAAAAAATGTAAACTGTAAATGTCTAACCCGATAATAAAAGTTACATGAACAAGAAGCGTTTTTATCAATATCAAATTCACATACCATTGGACATTGTTGCGTGCAATTTTGTACTTGCGTCGTGACACTCATGTAAATTTAAAAGTGAGTTCCAAAGACGCCTACATTGACGAGGGTTAACTCAGCCAATTTGTAATCCAATCGCTACATTCGCCGGAGTACGTCAATAAGAAACGAGAGCAGCCAATGATTTGAAGCGCGTGTATTTGTTGCGCCTCGCGTTGCCTTATCATCAGATTACCGACGCACGTACGGAATTTAATCCCATCGTTATCGAGAGTGCGGCTAAAAAATAAAGAATAAACCATCCGTAAATATAAGAGTGTTTATTTGGGTCTTTGATCATGGCTGCATCGCTCTCCTTTGAGATCTTTCTCGATTTATAAAAATTCAACGCGCACGTCCGCTTTAATTACTGCATTTTTACATTTACCAAAATGTCAAATTGATAATGAGACAAACTTAATTTTTGTTGAAATGTCGCTTGATATTTTAATGACAGATTTTCCAATTATTTAAATTTAATTTCCGTCAAGTATAAATAGTATTAGTTAACTGGTTTAATTCAATTGCTTCAAATGGTAATTCTTTCGAATGTCACATGACGGAAGCGGCGAATTTAGTTATTCTAAACCCTTATATCACCTCTGATAAGATATCGATTTTATCATTTGCGCGATTCAATTAAGCCGCAAATGTAATTTAGCAACTTCCTTGTTTGAAATTTATTTAACAATGGCAAAAGATAATCGCAATATATTATGTATTTATTTATTATCAGCAAGCATGGAATCGAAAATTATTTTTTTTAAATTATAAATTCGAAATCAAATTAACATAAATATTATATTGCTCTGATTATACATTTTATGTAATTATTAATTATCCCAGCGATAATCTTTCAGTTAGCTAATTAAATATGATTATTTCGCACGTCGAATGATAAAAGTGAGGAGTTACGATACATCAATTTAGATAAGCACCGGCACTGTATTTCGTCGCGCGCGCTCTAACTTATTATATAAAATTTCACGAAACGTTATGGTGGCTGGAAACAAAGATATTGATAAAATTGCATCAATTTATTAATTTAACTTATTTGCAATCATTTACTGCATAAATTATTTAAGCACCCAATTTAATTCGTCCAGTTAATACAACAAACCATCTCACCCAAATGATGCATGATGCCAATCAATCGCGTCATTGTAACGCAAATTATGGCCGGTCTAAACAAGATAATTAAGATAAGAGGAAGAGAGAGAAAGCGAAAGAGAGATGTGTGTGTGTGTGTGTGTGTGTGTGTGTGTGTGTATGTGTGTATGTGTGTAGTGTGCGTGTGTTTGTGTGAATAGTGTGTGTGGGAGGGGGGAGGGACGTCGCGGCGTGTTACATGACACCTAGCGTCGGCAAAAACACTGCAAATTAACCGAATTATGGAAGCGACGCGTTTGCTAATGATTTATGCGCGACAATGCGCCGGTAATTGCCACCGTGCGCGAACACGCGGTCTCTGTATGTGTGTCCAGCGATTAATTAATGAATCGACGGGCACGAGATTGCGGCCGCGAGATGATGTACATACATTCGTCACGGTCCGATGGTGGGAATGAGGGGTAAGAGGCAGGTAGTAGGTGCAATAGGAGGGCAATTGTCGGTGGGCAAACTTTGCCGATGATATATGCCGAGCCGTTGTTGAGGGACTGCCGGATATCGAACTATAATCTGGCGTAAGTGGTGGAAGGGACGTGATAGCGTTGCGTGATTTGCAGCGGCAGGCATTATTTGAATGATTTAATTTCAATCATTGAATTAGCAAATGCCAATATTGTTTATAGTCGCGAGATAAATCGATAGACCCATATTGGGATTGCAACGGGCAGACTATTGTTGGAAATTTAGGATTTTATAATTAAAATTTTGTGTCAATTATCAAATTTTCTTTATACGGTATTCTATGAATAATATATCAATATGAAATACGAAAAGTCTAAGATTACACTATTTGATATCATATCAATGTATCATTATTAACATTATTATTTTAATTACTGATATATTATTATCGCAAATTTATAAAAAAAAAATATAATTACCACAGAAACTATTTTTTTTAATTATAATTAACTAAATTTATAATCAACTAAATAAACTTCAATTTTATTTTAATTTAATGTAAGAGATCAAGAAATATTATTGATAAATAATAGCGCATGTATTACCGTGCAGTTATCACTCTCAATTGCTATTTGAATATTAATTTGTTGTATAATTAATTAGATTGACTTTATCTGACTACTTTCTTCTTGATAGTTTACTTGATATTTATTCAGTACTTTATACATTTTCAAATGTAGATCTTTTTATTTCATATTGGGTATCTTTTTTCATATGGGGTAGGTCGTTTCAAATTTATTCTTTTTTCTCATTGGATACCCATTTTATAAGGGACGTGCCTTCTCCGTACTAACCCACTGTTTTTCTAAGCTTGAAAACGGATTCTTACCTGAAAGATCTAGGTAAGGATTCAAATATCTTTGGTTAGCCTACTTTATACTAGATCTAAAATGGCGGAATAAAAATACCAATTTTAATTGCTAAAAATTCTAACTTAAACTAAATTAAAAACATTTTCCAATTAACTTCGTAAATTTTTTATTTTAATCCTTTAACTTTGCATAAATTTTACTTCAATCTTTTCAAACTTTGAACGTAGCATTACATATTAATTTTCTTTGTTACTACAAGTTCTTTTAAAAATATAAATTGTTATCTGCATAAAAGCAATAAAATTATTCATTAATCATTGAATATGTATCTTTACATACAGAAGAGTCATTAAAAATCATTACAGTAAGAATCATTAAAAAAATCTAAATATATCAATACATCGAATACGATAAAGAACGTGAACACGATCAAAATTAGATGTTTCGAATAATACTTTATTATATTGACCGTGTTAATGTTCCCTATCGGATATTCGTATATATAGTCGATTTTCTTAAGTCTTAATAATATAATAAAATAATAAATTATAAATATATGTATATTTCATATATACATAAAAATACGACTTATTTCTTTTAATTTCCGATTATACTAAAATTAACAATGTAATACTCTTTCACATTTGTAGAAAAACTATTAATTAAAAATCTTTTAATATAATTCATAATAAAATTAATAATTAATACATGATTATAATAATATTTTTGTAGATTTAATTTAATTTATATTTTAATTAATTTAATTATATTTTAAAATTATATTTTAAACAGTGGATAACGTCTTATTAGATAACGTCAACGTATGGGAAAAAACACTATGTTAGCATATTTCTTTTAAAAATTAATATCTGGATATCCAAATTCTTAGTCGTGGATCTCTAAACGCATTAGTTTTGCTAGTCCGCCTCTCATATTCTAACTAGCACGGCTTTCTCAAACATTAGGGCGGGCAACCGCAATGAGACAAGGAAATATATATCTTTCGGATTGAGTTCTAGAGGCATAACGTACTTGGTATACATATAGTACACACATGCACTCGTTGAGCAATAGGTTCTAACTTGGGTACCTGCTTCGAACTAAAAAAGGACCCTAAGGAAAGATGCGGCAGCTGGCCCGATAATTGCGCCGGCAATATTATTAATGGTTCCAAAGATTTGCTTCCCAGATATACGCGTGAGCATACTTTTATATGCTTTTAAGCCTAGAAGACGTAATAGCGAACACAATGCCACTATTCTCAGTGCCGGATGCGTTCGCTGACTTAGCAGATATTCGGTGATACTGCATGAAGTTGGATTTCTTCATTTGATTAATATTTATAATACGACCTATGAGTCTTTTTTTTGTATTTGTATTGTTTGTTTAGATAGATTATTTAGATTAACCAAAATATTCGAATTTTTAATTGAAATTCAAATAGTTTAAATTAATTTTCGAAAGGCCTTTTGACTTCTTCGTTTTTCTTGAAATGATTTTAAAATTCTGAATTATGAAAAAAACATAATTGCTTATTTATTAGTTATTTATTAATCTTCTGTGAAATAACTTAACTTTTTGGCAAATTATTTAAACAGTTATATCATAAATTTCATACTTTAAAATGGTTCCATTGGAACTTAACGTATTGAATTAATTGCATTAATACATTAAAATTATAAGCCATTTACCTTGAAGTACAAACGTTTCTATACGAAATTATTTGAATAATTCACAATCATGCAATTTATATTAATCTACATTCAATCCTATTTTTTCTATTTATTGATAAGAACCTGCTACAAT
>Ga0157363_1000366_pt1 | contig 34204 bp, 20 predicted proteins | sample AttsexASBM1_FD_111477 | JGI IMG/M metagenome (GOLD analysis project Ga0157363, IMG submission 111477) | Fungus gardens microbial communities from leaf cutter ant in Ribeirão Preto, State of São Paulo, Brazil - Atta sexdens ASBM1 | ecosystem: Host-associated > Fungi > Mycelium > Unclassified ... | reverse complement strand
AAAATTTTTCTGAGAAAATTCATGACAATCGACATGATTGATAAGTATAAACAAATATCTTCATTCCAGAAGTTCAAATATCATCTCAGGATAAGTCTCCCTGGCGAAAGTCGAGCTTGAACTTATCAAGTAGTACGGAAGAGACTGATCCACGTTATTCTCGTAAAAATGGATCAAAACCCAGTATGGAAAATGCACTCGTGTCGAGTACTCTACAGGTAAATAAAATCTATTATACTTATCAATCAAATCTATTATACTTATCAATTCTACTTGCCAATTTATCAATCTTAATTTTAAATATCTAAATCCATTTTGTTAATAGTAAAATAGTAAATAGTAAATAATAAAAAAAAGGTTACTTTAGGATAAACAATTGATCACAAATTAAAACTATTTTATTCTAAAAATCATCTATAATTAATACTAGTTTTTCATAACGAATAGTCTTTGAATTAGTATATTAAATTGCTCAAGAAATTGTTGAAGAATGCATAATTACTCCTTACAACTGATTTTTAAGAAAATATTTTAGATTAAAAAACTCTTTGACGAAAAATTGGATCAGCACAATTGTAAAATTGTAAAAACAACATAATATGTTAACTGACGATTCTGATCGTAGATATATTTTAATAACATCATACATACATAAGATCTGAAATGATGCTGCAAATTGTGTAAACTCTGTTGAAAAAAATCACGTCACAAAGTTACATAACGAAATCATACAATTAAGATAAGTAAATCATAATGAATTGTTCAGTACGTGATTTTTTTAAATTATGTAATTTGGAAAGTCACATAATAATATGTTTTTTTCTTCCATTTGTATTAGATCGTCCGGAAAGTACCGACTAAAATTTAAATTTTAGTATACATTTATTAAATTAAAATTTTCTGCATTTCAATTTTCCTTCAACATTGACACGAACTTTCTGGACGACCCAATATTATTCAATTTTTTAAAATTCGATAAAATCTTTTGTTATTAATGTTACTATTATTATCAATCTTATTTATTAACTTATCAATAAAACTTGTCATTTAAGTTTACATTTTTTTATCAATTTAATATATAATAATTCATAAGCAAGACAATGATAATAAAATTTTTCTAAATATGACAAAAAATAATCAAATGTTTTCCAATATGTATTAAAAAATTTTTTCAAAAAATTAGAAAATTAAGTGATTATCTCACATTACACAGGCGATTACAGAAGAAGACAGGAAGAAGAACAAGATCAATGATGTAATAAATTTAGATATCCAAGACGAATTGACGATCTATCTTCGGCAACCGTACACAGCACCTGCAACCCGACGATTTTTCAAGCTTGGTAGAAAATCCGCGGATAAAGAAAGAATCAATGATAAAATTGAGATCGATTCAGATAATATCGAGACGCCACCGGCAATTAGACGCTTGTTCAGTCCTTCAAAAGATGTAAAACCCGTGGAAAAGGAACCTTGCAAGAGAGAACGTTGCAACAGCTCCCTCCAGGGTCGAGAAACAAAGATTGCAATATCGAAGTGGATTGGCACGGATCTCGGTACCGGTAAACACAAATCGGAAACAAACAAAAGATATATAAACAGAGACCTGTATTGAGAATGCGCTTCTAATAATATGCGTATTCAGAATATAATTCACGACATAACATAGGCTGCGTTCTGTTTCATGCATGATGTATCATTTATCCTTAATGTTTAATATTCGGTGAATAACAAGGATAAATAATGCAGCATGCACATCATACGTGAAACGGAACACAACTATAGTAGTTACTTTTGCATGCTCACACGTAAGTGCTTAACGCTATAAATTTTTTAAACCATCTCTCATGCGCTGTAAGCGCTGATGTGAAGTCAAACAAAGTCATCTCCTTTATTCTTTCTAAGTAAGTGCAGTAAAATAGAGAATAAGGATTTAATTTCTGTATTATTTGCACAAATATCATCACTTTTTTTTTTATGATAACGAAAATTATCCGATAAACGAGAATGAATTAACATAAATTGAAATAAATTCAAATTTTTAGGAACACGTATTCGAAAACATTAAAGTAATCATTCAATCCAAATATATTTTTATTTATTTATAAGAATTTATAAGCATGAAATATATTTTTATGTCTTTAAATTGAAAATGATATTAACTTTTTCTATGCATTTTTGAATATTACTCAATTCGAAATTTTGAATAAGAAATATAGTTTTTCAAATCTAATTGAATCTAGATGAATCTAATTAATTCCAATTAAATAAAAAACTGTGAGATGTGATCCTTTAGCTAAAAATGCTGTTGATGAAGATAGCTAATTGGAATTCGATATATATAATGTAACATTCATTTTCTATAAGCTTGATGTCCTGCAGACTATCATCGTGATGTACTCAATTATTTAAACAAAAATTATCCAGTAATTTTCAGAACATTTCTAGATACAATTGAGAAACTCTAAAATAGGATAATTGTAGCTTGCAGAGATATTCCTTGTCAGACATTTCAAAATATAAAGAGAGAATTCGCGATCGCTTATTGTATTGCATAAAAGTCAATGATGCTTACTTCTGTAATAACAGCAAAAAAATATTTAATTATTTCAATAAAAGGGGAAAGAGAAGAAAAATGTAGAGAGAGAGAGAGAGAGAGAGAGAGAGAGAGAGAATTTTGAATAAAGAAGCACGCACACATGCTTACAAAATTGATGATTTTCAAGACTATTATGTAATATACAAAATATTTAATCAGATGTCTTCTTAATATATATATATTTCGCAATTTCAAAAGTTCAGAATAAATAAAGCAGAAAAAATAAGATTCAGAATAAATTAATTTCAATTGATAAAATAATAATATATCTCGGTTCTTAGGTAACTTCGATAGATATTCGGCGACGCGACGAACTCGCAGGTACAGGAAGACTCTAGATCTCATGGGGAACAAAGATAAATCAAATGTATCAAGTCTTGAAATGGTTCACGACGAGAAATCAACGGTGCAGCAACCTAATAGTCTCGCCCAGGCAGATGAAGAGATCCTCCATAAGGACGCAGACACCATGTTGCGTATCTGGCAAGATAAATTGAAGCGACGCGATACGGCTCTAATGGAGATCACGCGTTCTAACGAGGATCTTCAGTGTCTATCGGATTCAGATCCGACGACAGCAACATCGACAATGAGTCACAGAAATTCGCGACTTCCTGTCAGTCAACCACTACCAGTGTTAGCGGTGACTAATACCGTATTGAGTCCGGTAATGCAAGAATCGCGATCGCGTGAGCCTGTTACAGTGATTACAGAGCGAGCAGTGACAAGCCGCGAACGTCATCGGAGCATGATCGATCCAAGCCAGGTGAAGGAAGCAGTCCGTTTGTCTAGCAATCCACCTAGTCAAGTGAATCAAAATCAGGAAATCATCAATGGTTTTTCGCGAAACGGAAACTCGTTGCGCGATCGAAAGGACGATGTACTTGAGATCGTAGAAGAAGAGAAGTGTGCGGATCTGAAATCCACGAGAGAATTCGAGAATGTCCGGACTGTGGACGATTCGTGCGATCAGATCGCAGTTCGACAGAACTCTGTATTCCGCAACCGATTCATTCCTGATGTAAGTGTGACAACATCGCCATTGTCTGGTAAAAGCAGAGATCAGGAGTTAAATGATGAAGGCTTTGAAGAAACGCAAAGTCTCGTATCGGAAACTTTAAGCCAGGAGACGTCTTCCGGCAATTACGAGACGGACACGCATGACTTGATGCGATGCTCACCAGCTGAACTGGGTGGCTACAGCAGCGAAAATCCTCGACGTAGCGTCATCACAGTAGTGGACGACGACAATCTAGACGGCCGGAAATCATCCGTCGACAAATTGCTGATGCCGGCTTCCGGTAAAATGTTCAACGAGAAAACAATCGCGAGGAACGCATCAGAAAAATCCAACTTCTTGCCAAAACGCACTGCAAGTGCAAAGCACGAATCTTCTGCTTTGAGAAAAATCGAATCTCTGAAAAGAACTTCAAATGTAGTACCGTTACCGAACGATATAGGAGTTTCAAAAAGCGAAGTGCAACGTTCCAGTTCGAGAAGTAGTCTACGCAGTTCGCGAAGCTCGCTGAACAGTGCGACATCCGTTAATACGGTAAGGAATTTGGCCGCGAATCGCGTGCATCTGCAAAACTATACTTCGGCTATCCGAGCGCTGACTAATGATCTGAAGAAAAACAGCCCGTTGAGCAGACCGTTGCCACCGAAAGACGCGGTCGATAAGAGACGATCAAGTCTTCGTCAGATGGGCACTAGCAAGATACCCGCCAGTAGAAGTAACAACAGCAGTAGCAACATTGGACCGACAATGAGGAGCATCCAAAAAGAATCCGAGGTTGATATCTTGAATTCAAATATCTTTCTAAATAAAAAGAGAATTTTATATTGTATATATTCAACAAGAAGCCTGTTCTTTTTAGTTAAACTTTTGCCTTTCATCTTTCTTCTTTTTCTTTCCTCCTAGAGAGAAAAGGAAGAAAGATGAACTGGTGCAAAAGTTCAGCCAAAAAGAATAGGCCTAATGCATTCATATCTTGACGGAAAAGCCGAAATTAGGTGTGAATACGCCCTATAAGATCTTAAAAAGGTACTGGCGCGATGGCCAAATATAATCGATGTTAATACAGTTAGTTAATTATTATTAATAAAACAGATTCGTAATTTTAAATAAATCATTACGTTAAGTAAAAATTAAATAAAACATTATGTATATTTCTTACTCTGCTGTATCTTATATATAATCGCATGAAGATTATAAATTATCTCATAGTACTCAAATCATACTTTTCCATTTAGTTCTCTTGTATGCTTCAAAATTATAATTTAAAGATCTTATTATATTCAATATATTCTCATTGTATTTCAAAGAGAATCTTGTCCATTTTGGACTTTCCGCGTATATTTATTAATTGTATTCTATTTTGTAGAAAATAATAATAATAATATCAAAAATTAAATAATTTTAAATCCTCAAATTTCTATAGACAGTAATTCTAATATTTAAAAAATGTCGTCTTACTCATCAGAAACTGTCGAAGCTGAAAAATATATTATTAACATCCTTAGAAATATGTCTTCAGCAAGATGATTTGACATATCCTAAATAATTTATATAAAAATATCTGAGAAATTTTTTAAAAGTTATAAAATTATAGAAGAAATATTTTTATAGGCTGTCAATGTTGAAAATAATAATAATAATAGAGCATTAAAGGTAATTGAGAACACATCACAATTAAGTTAGCGTATATATTATATGTCAATAATGATACAAATGAATTCTTGTTGCTGACATCATTCTTTGATTATGGTATGTACGTACGAACATTTCGGTACGTACGAACATTTTAGGCCATCTTCAGCAAATTAACAATAATTGAAGTCAATGTATTTTTGATGGAACCAAAGGTAATTTTGATTTGGTAGAATTCATATATTGTGAATATTCCTTCTTGAGAAGTATGATTGTTAAGTTTGATAAAGTCAAAAAACTACAACAAATAACACATTAAAATTTATTCCTCAATGAAAACAACCTGTTTAACAAATTTTTTTAATAGATCACTGTGATTATTTTACTAATATATGTATAATTCTAACTAAATATATGTTTAAGTTGATCTATAAGGATCAATCGCTCGGTGAGCAAGCTGCATTCCGAAATCCATCGAAGAAAAAGCTTTGCAACCATTCTGTCCACTACTATACAATTCCGCATTCAGCTTAAATATAGCCAAAAAATTAATTGATATACGGAAAAAAATGACATAATTCTACGCTTTTTTTTGCAAAACAAATTAAAAATATTTTATTCGAGATTTTCGATTTTTATTGTTAATTGGTAGGTGGTGCCTGGCATACCAAAAGTTACAAGGGGCCGACCGATCGCCTCGCGTAGCAGCAGCAGTGGAAGCAGCGTAGGTCAGCAATCAATCTTAGGAAGTCGACTGCCTTCTGGTGATAAGACATACGCAACAAAGAGCAGATTAATGCAACCACGAATCGGCTTAAAGGGTCATAGTTTTATGAGGCCTACAGCCGCCAGTGTCAACAAAGGTTCTACAACAAACTTGCCGAAAAACATCAAAGTTGTGGTCAAAGGATAACTCTCATTGATAAAGAATTTAAAATCGAGAAGGATTATCTAGATATATTTAACAATTGTGTTAGGATTAATAAACCATTAGCGTTAAGATCAGCTGAATATGAAGTTTAATGTTGATACTAAACTAAGAACCGATTTCGATAGATAGTTCGAGATTGTTGATAACGTTATAGTAAAATAGACCTCGAAAGATTAAACAAAAATATTGTTATTCTCGCTTATTACACTGTTTCATAGTTATTAAACCAAAATAAGTTTCATAGTTATTAAACCAAAATAAGACTACTATCGTTTATAGGTATACCATTACTGCACCAAACAATGCGTACTCGGATAAGAAAATAATCAAATCTCTCTATCTTTATTGCGTGCGACACTCATATTATACATATAACCAAGGAAAATGTCACGATCATTAAGGAAGTTTTCCTTTCAGTAGAAAACATGTTTATATGAAGTATATGAGATATAATCGATTAATAAATGTGTAACATGTACTCTGTGTGTGTGTCTGTGTGTGTGTGTGTGTGTCTGTGTGTGTGTGTGTGTGTGTGTGTGTGTGTGTGTGTGTGTGTGTGTGTGTGTGTGTGTGTGTACACACACTACACAATATATATACTTTCTATTATAAATATGATATATTGTTATAGAATATATGTCCGACAAATAAATTAACACATTTTATGACAATGTAATTTCTTTGATGTAGAAAAAATCATGAGATGTTAACTTACGATTAGGATAAGATAGCCAAGAGTACGCACTTTTTCTTTTATATTGTATAATTAATACAAGAACCCGAGTTTGAACATTAAAATGCTACTTAAGTTATTCCTTAGAGTTTGAAAATTTGTCAAGTATCAATTTGATACAAACACTCAGTTTTACAAGAGATTAATTTTAGTAAAAAAAATAAAAATGCGAACTCTTAGGAAATGTCTTCTCAATAGTACACTCTATAAAAAAGTATCGCTTATTGTGATTAAAGTAAAAAAAAATATATTTTTGGTTATATAAATCTTATATAAATCTTAATAAACTTAAGCATTTTTCATGTACAGAATTTATATACATACAAGTTTATTTATACATACATACAAGTAGTTAATAATTCGATCGTTTATTCATAATTCGTACGTTTTAATCCAACTTCGAGTCATCTTTAAAAAAAAATGATCATATGAATATTCTACTTACAAGAAAACTGATAATGAGATGAACTCTCAGATTATCAAATTAATAATTTTTTCGAAAGTATATCTTTTACTTAAATTGTTTTATTGTATGAGAGAAGTACAAATAAAATAATATTCCAGTAATTATTTCGAATATATAATTAACTTTTGTTTAGTCTCATCTTCACTTGTTGTACATAACGCTGCTGAAGAAGACATAGGGCAGAATCTCCGTGAAAATATCGATTTTAGGATCCAGGCACCGACCGAGACCCTCGATCACCAGTATACTAAGAATTACGCTGCTGAAGGATCCATCTTGCTTGACTCGGTAATTAATCATCGCGGAAAACAATTCCGACATAACGGTACTTACGTTTATCTGCAGATACCCACACGAAAAAAAAGAAAAATGATCAAAATTAATATGTAATGCATCAATATCTAATTAATATTTAGCAATAAAATTAAAACGCATATGGAAATCATAATACACATATATAAAGTATAAATTAAAAGTATTATATTATAGATATCAATAAAAATAAATGGATAATATTGACAATACGTCCGGCAGACTACGATTCTTTTCTTTTACACATCTTTGTCACAAACACCAAAGAAAGTTATGGGGATTAAACAAAGTTCATTTGTTAAGGTATAAAAAATAATAAAATTTTTAACTATGATGATTATTGAACACACTTTTCTTATATATAACTGTCTCTCAAAAGGAAAATGAAAATATTGTATATGGATAGACAAAAGTCTTCAGATCGGGAGACGCCACAATCTCCTTTTTAAATGTCTTAAATGAAGAAATCAATAGATTATACTCATATCAAATTTTGATAGCCGCGAATCATCACTTCTGTCTTCATATCTCCGTATTCAATTATTTGATTTACATTATTAGTTAAATTATGCAAGTATCATTAAAAGATTTAACTGCTAAATCAATTAAAAATGTAAAAATAAAATCACTAAATATAATATAATATCTCGAGAAGAAATGCAAGAAGAAGTGAAAAACAAAGCAACAACATGAAAGTTGAGAAAAACAAGAGAAAAACAAGAAAATATGCATTTTCTTGAAACGAATTTCTTCGATGCAAATAAATATTTACTTCGCAATAAGTTGTGTATTAAATAAATTCGTTCCTTTGAATAAATCATTTCGTACGTTTCAATTTCACTCCTATAAGTAATGATCATCGCTTATTTTATGAATTATAAAATTCTTACAGTAAATAAATATTAATCTCAAGTAACAGCTGTAGCTGTATAAGTCAAAAGTGAATTTTTTAATTTTCTGTACTTTCTCGTGAAAGCCAGTGCTTCGGATGTTTTTTGTGTGTAGTTTAATTCTAAAAAGCAAAAACGATTTTTTAATTCATAAATCCAATTTGAAGGATATAATTAATGCCGAATGGAGTTTATGATAAAGTGGGACGATTACTAGAATTCCCTTAAGCTATGTAATTAATAGTAAATTATGATTTTATAAGTTCCCTTTAAATGCCGATGATCTCACACAATGTTTACGCGTATTAAAAAACAAAAACGGAAGATTGATTCTGAAAAGCGATGAAATTAACACAGTCAAAATTAAAAAGTTAAGAAATCTCTTACAATCGAGTGACTATCCTAGGAATAGAGATCGCAAAAAACGATACGCCGCTTCAGCGATCTCTTGAGCTTCAAAGAGAATATCTGTTACTAACGTTAAATGGATTGTTAAAGTGAGACTTGATAATATTTCTAATTGAACATTTGAAGCCATCTGGATCGGGGGTCATGTGCGAACTATGCTCCAGGATATACTGCGCCGCCATTTCGCCCTATGTTAAATTTTGCATGTAAATCATCAATCGTTCATCTTTAAGAAATGTAAAATATACGGCAAAACATGAAGCGAAATAAAATGGTATGCATATAAAACATAAATAAACAAATAGTGTATATATTGAGGAGTGGAAATTTAAAAAAAATGTATCAAAAAATGCGATTGCAATTAAGTTTAAATTATTCGAAAAAAATTTACGTTCATATAGTCAATTGCTTTTATTTAAATATTTTACCGTATATTTTATATTGAACAAAATATTGAACAACCCAGCAAAGAATGGATTGAAATGAATTGAAATGGATCCAGATTTTCATAAATATTGATTCTCGAATGTTAAAATGAATGTTTTTCAATTCTGAATGCATTTTTATTCATTTAGGAATTGCATGGAGCATATCTCTATGCCTTTCAATCTAAAAATAATATTAGCTTTTTCTGTGCACAACACACTGTGAATACTGTTCAATTCAAAATTTTGAATAGGAAATGCAGTTTTCAATCCAATTGAATTCAATTAAATCCAAAAAAAAGTATTCGCTATTTAAAATACGTATTCGAATAGAAAAAAATTTCCATTTTAATCCATCATTTGCTGGGAACCCTTTGCCTAGAGACATCTGAAAAGATATACTTCGAAAATGGATGTTTTGTCTCTGTTCATTTTCTTCACTAAAATATTAGAGAAAAGCACTTCGGAAAAAAAAATAAAGAAAAAAAAATAGAGAGGAAAAAGAATGAACGTGTTTCTTCAGCTTATATAAGTTCCCCATTAAGAAGGCAAAGAGTGCATGTTAATAGAAAGTGAACATTTTTTTCTCGCACTTACGTTTCTCGTTAACACCGAATAAAAAACATCTCGAAGATTTTGTCGGCAGCGTTCATTCAAAGATACCACAAGGCCGCAATCCAATATAATCAGGCGTGAGTCGTGCTCTGCATAATCGGAGGTAATGACTCGCCAAAAAGTGTTGAACAGACTCGCCTTTGGGATTGTTTTCTCGACTAGAATATTGCCTGGGTGTAAGTCACAATGGATGAAGTTATCCTTAAATATCTACAATCAAACAGTTGTTCACACATTATTCTCAATCAAAAGTTATACAATAATAAAATGCTATGAAAAACAGGTCAATAAAAGTTTTACAATTAGATCTCGTTGGAATAAATCTAACATTAATTTTCTCAAAATAAGAAAATTTTAATTCACTTTCTTTAATGCGTTTCGGCAGATGTTAACAACGATGACAATAAATAATTAAAAGGCTTGATACAAACCGCTCTATTTTGATACATTCATTATACCGATTGGAAATCGTTTGAGTTAGTTAGTGATATTAACCATTTGAAAGACCATCGTAATTCCTATCTTGGCGAGTCTCCGCTGTAAAATAGCATCATCGTATTCCAGATAATCTGATATCGGTGCACCTTCATGGAAACTCTCAATGAGTATCCTGCGACGAGTCAGATGTGTGTAAGGATATGGAAACACGATGTCATTTCTCTTCGAGAAATTCGTCGAAAATTTCACGAGATTAGAAGCTTCCAGTCGCATGTCAACCTTTATAAAAATTAATGTAATTAAATGCGTGCCATCGCATTTTCGCTCACTGTTTTTAAACTACAGATCACTCGGAGATTGAATCCGGTACAATAGGAATGAATTATTGCTTAGATTATTCCTTGTTCTCGTCACAAATAAAGCAACTATTTCTTGTTCATTTTGTTTCGCGAACTCATAAAAGTTATGCAGGCTTCAACTAGTGTTGAGTAGTATCCACATGTATCTACATGTATCTAGATACATGGAGATACACTTTATGTATTCTTATGTAAGCTATATCTGAGCCTTATCTGAGACATATTCAAGTTGGAACATCTGTATTTCAGAACTTCTTTCCAAAATTTCTTTTCAAATACATTTTCACGTACTTTCTGCCTCTAGTAGAAATACGTATGTCCTTTTGATCATTTTTTATCTGATATTTCAGATATTTTATTTATTTATCTGATATTTTTTATCTGATATATCAGTCATTAATGGCTTGTATTACAACATACAGATTAGTATATAATAACCTTATATATATTATTCTCTCAAATGTAAAATAGTATAAATTATAATAATCAGAACTATTATAGTAAAATATAAAGATACGAATGGTAAATGAAAATAGCCATTTCTAATAATAAATGCAATCGTCATTATAGTGAACAAAATATGACTATTTTCTTAATATAATTATTTAAATAGTAATAATAACTAAGAGATGTGGTGAGGAAAAAAATTTAATGCATTGTAATGATCATAGTTATAATGATCTTATATTTCAATGTTGAAGCAGCTATAATGTGCATAATTAAAACAATTCTAAATTTATAGTTAACTTCAAAATAATTATAAATTATAGTTAAATTATAATATTTGCAACCATTTTTTTTTCTCTTAATGTAAGTATAACAATCTATATATTTAATACATAATATTAAGGCTCTTTTTCAGATTCTATCTAGTATGAATATGTAAGAATATAGTCGTAGGAATAAATTACTTGATTTTCCATTATGCGTGCGAATTCGTCGATGCAATCTGTGAAACTGAGCCAATGCAATTTTGGAATGAAGTACGTGACGCACTTGCAAAAACCACGCATTATTGCAATGTCCCTTCTGCGAATTGTATACAATACAGAATATATGTAATAAAAAATATAGAATATCTTATATAATATATAATATAGAATATTTTTAGTATGTATTTAAATACACGGTCGTTCAGTGTGCAGTAAGCATTATGGTTCCGACGCGATGAATAACGTACTGACATTAATTCGCAGCGCGAATTTGCATTCATTTGTCAATTTATCGGCGATTGAACTTTGGCAGGAAATATTACTAAAAATTATTTGCGCAATATCTTAAAAAGGGTACTTGAGTTGGCCTTCGATTCCAGGATGCAATATTTTTACCGCTATGGTTTGCAAATTTCTGGTACGCGGACTAGCAGATGCTAATTTGTCGCTTCCATTGAGAACTTTAGCTGAAATTGAAACATTTTATAAAAGACCAAATAAAGAAAGTAAAATTAAAGACAATGAGAAAACCCAAATATAATACTATGAAAAAAAGTGAAAATAAAATTTTATTTCAAATACATTTATTCGAACAATAAGTAACATATATCTTATAAAATATATTTTATAAAAAAATAAAATTTAACTTAAAGATAAAGGATTTTTTAAATTATATACTGACAATGTTAACATATACAATACTGACTTTTCGATTAAAATATATGATACATTTTTTAAAAATTGACTATAAATAGTCATTGAATATTCGCTAATTACCAGCAAAAAATTTAATTTAACGACTAAGGTCTTGCGAATAATAGAAGGAATAAGGAATTAGGAATGAATGAACGATTTTAATTTATCATAAATCGGATACATCGAAATACATAGTTTCTGATATTGTTGAAATCATTATTCCTTATTCTTTCTTATTCCTGCTATTGTGCGCAGCCTCTAACTGTTCAAGAATGCAGGACAATTCATAGAATAAGAGACATGCCAATTGAAAATCGTCAGATAATTCATGTGAAACCACTCACAATAAGAACTGCAGATCTGTAACATTCGTCCTCAGCGATTACGTGATGATAATCTTGTTTATTCATTTAACTATTACAAATTTAATTTAACTGTTAAACGTCGATCAACTTCTATTACCACACTTGATTAGTTTGTAATATTAATGTAAATTTAGCTGACGAAGGACTCGGTAGATTCCAAAAAGAGTTCTTATCTTAGAGTAATTTATTTAATAAATGATTCAATTGTCATCCAAAAAGCTTGTTAGCTCAATCATCATTCATTACTTGATTTAATATATTACTTTGCATAATACGAGATTTTATACGTTTAATTTAAAGATATATATATATATATATATATATATATATATATACTTGTTATTTTTTTATTATTAAGAAGCACTAATTCTTATACTTTCTCTTCCAATTTATTCCCGCTCCGAATAACTCACTATCTCTGCTCATTGCATCGTCCGTCGCAATTGAGAATAATCATTAGAAATTTAGAAAAGTTACGAAGATGAGTGGAACGTTCACTATGCCTGGCGCCCAACTTAAGTTAAAAAAATTTCGTGATAATTCAGTGCTTGGCTATTGACTTGGAGTATCGATATGAAATCACTGACTGTTGAATAACGACAATATAAAACGCGACGAAGTTGTCAATCGAGATTATGGCACATACAAATTTGGCGCCAGGCACGAGTATTTTAATTTTTCAAATTAATTAAGCCTTTCTTAAATTAATTTCATTAAAAAAAATTTTGTTTTCGAAGCAAATCGAAATAAATTCGCTTTAATATCGAAATAATGAAGTAATCATAACAAAATTAAACTATACAATTTATGAGTCTAGCGCATTGAATATCTTCTTGTAAAGAACGTTTATAAAACACAGACATCGAAATAAGTTTCAAATTTTGAGCAACATTTTGATTCGACGGACTTTGTTAACTTTGATATTCATTTAATATCGATTCAATGAGCCATTTCTCGCTAGGTTAGCAATCGTAACATTCATTTCGATTTCTACATATTCAAACATATCATAAGAGAAAAGCCATTCGTTAAAAATGTTTTAAAACAACATTTCAATAATATCGCATTGTTCATTATAGAGCCGTGACCTGATTTCTTTGCACGTATAGAGTAGATAGTTCAACAGTGAATCAGTAATACATTATGAACCATTATTTCGTAAACGTTATCAGATTGTGCTGCTATCATACAACTACTCGCATTTGAACCCCTCCTCGGCTCCTCAGTCGATTGGCACATCACGCCAAGGATGGTCATGTCACATTTTAAGAATTTTAAGAATTTTAAGAATTTTAAGAATTTTGGGTTGCAAAATTTTTTTCGTAAGTTTTACGCACTTTTTATGTTTTTATTGTTATGTCTATCATTTTTTTCATTATGCAATAATTTTGTATACACATTTGGCTTTATTATTCTGTAAGAAACTTTTTCTATTATATTATTTTATCACATTATTTAGGAGATTATCATGGAAAAGATTAAGTGATCTATAACGAATCATTTTGATGTAGTGAACAATGAACCATGGTATATTGTAGCCTACATAACCTTTTTTATGATAACCTTCAAAATAATAATTCATTGTAATAATTATTTAGAATACAGCCTCTCCCCCATCTAAAATCTCAATAAAAATATATTCATTTGACGCGTTTTCACTCAAAACGGAAGAAAAACGCAGTGCTTGGCTTTGTGAATTCTCACCATTTTATAATTATCTATTTTATAAATAAACATTTTAAAATATAGCAAAAGTAAAATAATCTCAATAATTTGCAATATAAAACGTATAGTTTATTATTAAAAATAGCCTTCACTTTGTGTCCACACCCCTTGTATACAATGAACCATTTCCCGATTTTTTAAATAATCGAAATTGTGTAAATAATCGAAAAAAATAACTTAAAAGTCATTGTTTATAATATGTAGTCAATTAAATTCATAAACTGTATGCCAAAATTCAGATCTTCAATTCAATAATTGAAAGAGATATAAGCCTCTGAAATTTACATGGTTCATTGTTGAACCACTTACTTAATACAGCTATAGTATTGGGTTGTCCGGAAAGTTCGTACCGATTTTGAAGGAAAATTGAAACGCAGATTTAAATTTTAGTATACATTTATTAAATTTAAATCTTTTGCGACACGAACTTTCCGAATAACCCAATATAATTCGTTTTATCTCTCGGAGACACTCCGAATGATACTCAGCGTACTTGAAATACCGAATGATACCCATTGTACTTGAAATATAGAATTCACACTACAATATCCATCATATGACATTTGACATTCATTGTTACGATGAATGTCGAATATCGTACATAGTGTGAATCCTAAAAATCCTTCAAATACGCGGGGTTCATTCGAAGCGAATCCGAGTAGTTCCCGAGAGACAAAACGAACAATGCTAATTTAAATCTATCCAAATAGACTCAAATATTAAATATGAATGCTTCGTTATTCTAGATGAAACTATAACAAAAGTGATTTTTCGCGAAATCGCCTGTGTGATTTCTACCGCGGCGATGTTAGATGTGCGCAAGGAAAATGATAAAAATATTTCTGAACTTACTATCCGCGAAATGCGATATCTGAGGCTCCCATGTTGCATTCTGATCGATCCACGCTTTATACACCTAAATCAATTTTGGACGATGAAAAGTCGCGCAAATAACATTCATTCGCATATACTTGTATGTAAATCCATGACATAAAAGAACAGGTATACCATTCCCATGGATGTGCAGTCATTTAAAGTAAAAAGCCAATCAGAAATTGTCCAGAATGTCAGAATTCTATATGGCTGCAAAGGCCATGGTCAAAGTCTCGCTACAAATGCTTTTGATGCGACCAATTAGAAGAAAGAATTTTACAAACTGATTAATTCAACAAACTAATTAAAAAAAAACAAACTAATTAAAAAACATTTCAAAGCGTTTGCAGCATGTTGACCATATCCAAAGTAATCCACTGCACTGCTATACATTTACTCCATTTCGCTCTGCACTTCTGGGCAATTCTTGTTTCACTACGATCGTTATGACACATGATATCATATATAATGATATACCTGTCTTTTTACATCATGTGCGAATCTATCTTCTATTCGCGCCCACCTTATCTCTGCATAGAATCCTATATATGAGAGAAACGACATTCATCCCTACTACCACCTCTATATGTTTAGCACTGCCATGTTTGGCCCGCTCTAGTTGACCAATTCCGTCATACTCCATTTACTCTATTATAAGAATCATGAACTCCGTCAGGATAAGATTAAGCAAGTATTAATGTTTTTATTGTTGAATAATGTGACGATTAAGTGTAATGCAATTACAAATGTCACATAAAAAGGTAAACGATATATTATATATCTAGGTATGTGTATATATCAGACAATTTGTAGAAAGGAAACAGATGATAACTTTCCACTGTGGGCACAATATGGCTACTTTAATTAGATAAGGGATATCACCAGAAATCATGACGCCGATGTCGCTTCTCTCAAGGTGCCGTTACATGTCAGCATCGAGCGTCAGAGCATGCGCAGGTATGTGCAGATATGTATGTTTAATAATTTTATTGTAATTGAATTTAATGTACGAGATATACTAATAATGGAATCTTGTAGTTTACACTGTTTAATATAAATAAATATAAATTTTAAGCATTATATGTTAGGATAGTAATATATATCAAAACATAACCTCTCATAATTTATCATTTTGCGTCAAGAAGCTGCGCAAAAGATTATTACGCAGGAGATCTGGAGATTCAAACTTCTGCGCAGTAATCAGCAGTAATCTTTTGCGCAGATGCTCGACGCTTGACGCTTGCATGTAACCTTGCATGACATCTTCATATAATATATAAGATTCTAGGGTTGCATACCTGTGCACAGCATCCTGAGCCAATTGGTTCCTTGCCGTCAAACTTCACAAATAAATTCTGCCAGGAAGGGCCATATGTCGCTTCGAGTAGACGCTCTGTATACAACCATGAATGCGGTGTCGCATTTCGTTGCAGTTGCGAAAGTGTGTCGCAAATATCCCGCGGAAAGACATCCCATCGCGTGGAAATCCATTGACCGAACTTGACGAAAATTGGTCCGAGGAACTCGATACCTGCGGAAAAATACGACTTCTTTTCTTGAATTATTCTTTGCAACAAGATTCTCTTTCGTAAACGAAAATCTACTGATCGTCTCATTTCGAATGACATATATAGTAGTTGATGCAAATTCTCATTAGATTAAAAGTCATTTTATTAATATTTTCTAATATATGTTGTATTCTGTAATTTACATTCTTTGGGATTTATTAGGGAATAATTTCAAGTCTTCCCGTTTGTGCTCCCTGCTTATGGCCGCAGCACAGACTCTTGCATAACGCATAATGCATAATATAAGGAAATCAATCAATTAAAATTATTCTTTTCCATAGAATGGGAGAAAAGGAAAGATTCTGAATTGATTCTTATACAGATGTTTATATGGCTATGCAAGTTGTGTGGATATAGAAAATTATCAAATCGCATTTCTTCTATAAAGACGCACGTAAAATGTGATTGGATAATTTTCTTTATGCATAAATTTATGTAATTATGCAAGTTGTGTGAATATACTCTCATGGACCTTCTATAATGCCTGCAATCAATTTGGACGCTCACGCTTCAAGCGCTTGTAATTATCATTCTGTCATTATCGTTCATTAGATCTAAAATAAGAGTAGAAGTACTGAAAAGCGCTGAAAATTTCCACATCGACCGCAACCAATAGAGATAAATTTTCGCGAGCTGCTCTAACGAACTGTTTCAGCAATAAAACGATCATGTGATCAAAACTCTTGATATCACCAATTTTGACGACTATCACGTAATCTTTTTTGTCATTAAAACAGCCAGTTTGAGCAGTTCGTGAAAATTTATCTTAAGCCATTAATCATAAGAGAACGTTTATATTAGCCGTAATCATATGCCGTAATCTATAAAAATTGATCAATTACCTTCAAGTATTCCCTTCTTACTGCCGAATGAGAGGGGAATATTTGACTGTGATTAGTCAATTCTTAGATTATGGCACATACGGTTACAGCCAATATAAATGCTCCCTAAATCAGAAATCAGAATCTAAAAATTAATCATAATCACAATCATCAATTTTTAGTTTTTGACATCTGATTTATGACTAATAGCTTATTGTAGAAGGTCCATTAGATTTAAGTGAATTGAGCAAAACCCAATTCTTACAGTCTAAAAATATAAGGGCGGAATCCATAGACATTGGCTGTGTTCAGCAAAAAAAAACTAATCAGTTAGCACTTAGTGATTCTTTAATATGATTGATAACTATTGCTAACATTTTGTTTACCTTTTTGTAGGATGGTGGGAAACAAATTCGCATAGGTCAAGCGTGTAATCAAGTATGTGATAAGCAGGATGGTGATAACCGTGCTTATAATCGCAATCCTCGCTAATACGAGTATCATCTCTTGCGCGTCTATGAGAAAACCGTTCTTTTGCTCTTCTTCGTTTTCTTTATAGATAGGCCACATTGTTTGCAGTTCACGAATCTGCGCACGAGGTTTGCAGAAGAGTGCAGTCGAAGCAAGGTTGTGATTGATCCATTGGTTAGAATACTCACCGCGACAACGCGTCGGCGACGGATGAAAGTGATGCCCTCGAGGACGATAATATAATCGTCGGCACGTAATTTCACTGTAGCGACAAAGGCTCGTGAACAGTCGCATGAGATTAGATGTAATGATGCCGCGATTCATAATTTCTGTCGTTCCAAAGTACAAAAGAGTAAGAAAGGCTATGTTTCATGATCGGCAACGATATTTCCTTATGTGTCCATGTTCACGAGTTTATACCAAATTTCTTATCTTTTTGAAATAAATTTTTCTTGATTTGATCGCCAGCGCGCTTACGCGCACTTTTCCGGTACGTCTTGCGCATTCCGTCTGCGGAAGCAGAGAAAAACCTAAGAAAGACCCTACCGGCCTTTTCCACATCGAAATCGCATACACTACCGCCAGTACATCCATTTTCAGTTTGGGTACTACGTAATTACATACATTTTCTGACACTATCGATAAAATCGTATCGTCAAAAATAAATGTGGTTCGTCTCTGTACTAAATCTTCAGGATAGAGAGTGTGATCCACTTGACACTACAAATGCTTCGAAGGGTTTGATTTATATTTTACATGTTTTTTTCTAAAACTACACATATAATTTATATATATATATTATAGGCTTAAATATAAGACCCAACTATGAATACGAGTATAAAACTTTTGACTATAGATCAAAAAATACTTCGAACATTTGTAGTATCAAGTGAACTGTACGCGTGCCGACTATCTTAACTGTGATTAGTCAATTCTTAAAGATTACGACATATGGTTATGGCCAATATAAACACTCCCCAGGATCTCTAGTCAATTCTACTAAATAACAAATGCGATTGGTCAGTTAAATTAAACGCATTGGCCTAGTTTTCACAGAGGGTTTAATCTGAATCAGAATGTAAGAATCAACTATTCGAGCATTCCCTGTCATTCGATTGTAACAGGGAAATACTACTTGATTATGGTTGGTTGGTTTTTACATTTTGATCCGGATTAAATCCTCGGTGGAAACTAGGTCATTGTAAAGTTACATCCTGTAGCGAGAAATACCAAAAACTCATACTCATGTGGCCATAGAGCATGCTGCAAAGAAATGTGACCATAGCGCATGCTCGCTTCACAGTATTTCGTGGCTGACACTTTTCCTAACCTGAGTAGTCATTTTAACAATTAATATGTTGGTCTACAAGGTAGAGTGACGCTTTTTTTCAAATTCATCTTTGTCGTGCAAAAACGAATGGAATGAGCCTAATTTTATTAAAGTCAGTGAGGAAGACAAAATTTTATTACCAACTCTTTCGATAGGAAGATTAAATAAGATGACAGTGAGTTTATATTTCACATGTTTTTTCGCAATGAATGTTCATTCTTATTTAATCGACGTTTTCATAAGGAACGTTCCGATTGTTTAGATTACTCGTATTATGAATCCTCTTGCGTGTACTATTATTATCAAGCGACAAAATACATCTGGTATCGCTTTGAAGCTGTTTGCACTGTGTAAGATTAATAATTTGTACAAATATCTGGATGCTGTTTTCTTGCTTTGTTATACTGTGTTTTTGTGGAAAATGATTGTCTTTACAATTACAATGCAAAACTACACATATAATTTATATATATATATTATAGGCTTAAATATAAGACCCAACTATGAATACGAGTATAAAACTTCTGACTATAGATTTGTAGAATCGACTTAATGGTCCATATCCACACAAATTTGCATAGTCGCATAAACGCATAAAGAAAATTATCCAATCACATTTTACGTGCGATTTTTTAAGAGAAATGCAATTGAATAATTTTCTGTATGCATATGTGTTACCTTAATGGTGTGGATATATCCTAATTTGTGTGGATATATCCTAATGGTTGCCTAATTCTACTTCAGTCAATCACTATGTAGCGAGTCTATCACAATTGGCTGAAATAGAATCGAACAACTATTGATCGTAATCGTTAACCCGTAGTCTGATTGCATTTTCGGCCTGATCGGGTTTGCAACTTGAGTTGGAAGATGCTTTACTATTGATTGACGTTACACGCTCTACCAATAGGAGAACACGAAATATAATGAATTCAATCCAATGTATCGATTATGTAATTTTCTCTAAGACGGAAACATGAAAAGTGAAAATTTTTTGACGAGTGTGTGTATATATATACATACATACACATATGTAAGCATACATACACATACATTCATACATAAAAATGTTCATTTTTCACGTTTTCTCTAAAGAAAAAATTACATGATCGCGTTATTTACTGAAAAAAATAATAAATAATTTATAATATATCGAGTGTGTCTTCTTTACTAAGGAAGTTTGGTGTGGAAGTTCGGATGTTATTATGTTTAGGTAGTTAAATGTGTTTTCGATTAAGTCAAAAATAATTTTTGAAATTTCATTTTTCGAATCACATTTTTGTGTATATGGATGAAATAAAATTGCAAACACTAAAACTTTTTATTGCCATCTTATAGTCTTATAATCACTCTATAAAACATTAATAATTATTTGACTAAAATTGTTTATTTTATTATTGAAAACTGCAATTGAAAAGAAGGTTCTCATTTAGCCTTAGTCTCCCTTATGTACTCTTAAAAGATTATGGTTAGCAATTCTAGTAATGAGTGACTTTTCCAACTAATGTTAAAATTATCGTTATAAAAAGATTCGCAACATCAAATTGTTATTATAACAAAGTAATGATAAAAAGTAAAGCGTACTTCTATTTCCCGTTAAAATCTTTTTTAACTTTAACATTACACAAAAGTAATGAAAAAGATCACGAATTTCTAAGTAACGATAATGCGTTACTTTTTAAAATTAGTGACAAATAATAGTAACAATTAAGTTTAACATTTAAAAAAAATTAGTAGTAACATCTATTTTTATGAATAATGTTCTCAATCCCGAGTACTCGTAATGTAAATCATAGCTTAGAATTAACTGGACGTAATTCCTGAACGTACCCCTGTACAGACAAAGAAAGGTAAAGTATTGACCAAAGGAGCAAAGCAAATAAAGGAAGAGAATGTCTCTACGCTGAGTTTTTACATCTACATGGCTTTAGGCGCAATGGGAATATACTTCATAACGATGATGTTGCGTGAATTCAACGCACTGACAATAGTAAGTTGAATCTCGTGTCTGATGAGGGTGAGTCTGATGAGTTCCGATGGGTTCGTTGTAGGAGCTATAGTTGAGCATTCGACGCGAACAAATCTATGGATACCGATATAACTCTATAGCTACGAAATCCCTAACTGTGTATTATTATTACAGAGTCTAATGGCATTTTCTGCAATTATATATATAGGAAGCTACCAATTCATGTCGTACATGGCTCGCGCCACATACTCTGAATCCGGCCAGCTCTTGGATCCAGGTGTTGATCTCAATATGGAAGGTGGTATAGCAGAGTAAGTTTTTGCTATAACTGTACTCTTCTCATCGTTATTATTTTCACCCTAGATAGCATGAGGACATCCATAGTATGTCTATTGGACATTCACTTCTAGACATTGGAATGTTCATAGAATGTCCAAATTAGATCTGTCAGATTCATGAAATATATATTTGTTATATGAATTGATTTTAAAATGGACATCCTTGGAATGTTTACTGTTATCTGAATCCTATTGTTTATTGAACAAAATATCATAATTTTGTTTACAGACATTTCAAAGATTTAATCATATTAACGTCAGGAGTGCAAATTCTGTCCCTTATTTCGAACTACTTTTGGTTATTGTGGCTTTTGGTAGGTATTTCGATAAATCATTTGCATTGCTTTCCTTATTCAATGTCACAAAAAGACCGCATATATGTGGAATTCTTGTTATTGCATATTTTGGAAATTTTACAGGTACCATTGAGGGGAAGCTGGGTGCTCTGGAAACAAATTTTGGCTCCGTGGTTCTTTGCTCAGCCACAAGAGCAATCTGAGATGAACGAAAAGAAAATGCGCAAGTTAGAAAGGAAAATGGCAAAGCGATATCAATGAAATTGAGCAACTTTGTTGCTATACAATAAGAAAATTCCATTGAATTATACCTGATTTAACCAAGGGGATGGTAGTAAGTTCAAAAAACTGGAAAGAGACAAAAGTTTGGAAAATTTAAGATTTTTTTCTTGTCAAGAAAATTGAGACTGTGGTTCGACATTTATATAGGAAATAAATATTAAATGAAACAAGATTTTGGAGGTTTTTACAAAAATGTAACAAGGAAACACTTTCACAGAATTAGGAGGAAAATCGCAAAATGGGAGATAGATTTTTCGCCTTTACTTCTTTGCATTTTAAACAATTGATTCTCGGCAGACTGCAATCCATTTTATTATGTCTATAAGTAACGAGACACTTCTTATTCGATAGTATTTGTAAATTCATTCCTATATAAAAAGTCGGAAGCAATACTAAATTATATACATTATTGGAAAGTTAATCTTAATTAAATATATTCAAAAAGAGATATTACATTAAAGTAGGAAAATAAAGAAAGTCTTAAAGTCATTTAAAGTTGAATAATAGATGATCGGAATAATCATAAAATCAGTCCAGTGGAACAGTCATAACATACTAATTGTAACTGTTAATAAAAACAAAGAATCCCATGTTCTCAGTGGATTCCATTGATTTTTCCATTAGCTTATAATATATTCATGTATTAATAAATATTACTTCCATCACTTTATTTATATAGGAATAAAACTACTCCTGGATAAGAAATATCTCGATTTGTTAATCTTTATCTAACTTTGTTAATTATGCTAATGTAAATGATCCTTTTTGTAATTATAGCGATAATACAGTAATGCTCAATTTTTTTAAATCTTTTATTATATGCGTGAGAATTTGAATAATAAAATGAGAACACACATGCGCGTGCGCGTGTATACAAGTGCCTTCTTATAATAATAATAACAATGATGTTGAAATACGTTGAAGTGATGGTTAAATAGATAAAAATCAAATAATAATCTATCATACTTGTATGTATTTTACATTTGATAATTCTACAGTTTAGCTATCTCAAAAATCAATTTAAATGAAATTAAGCTTATTTGACACGTTCTTGCATAAAAAAGCGTTATTCTACTTAGCGAACCGAAATATTAATTAGGGTCGTAAAATTATCAAGATATATATTATGGAATGAGAGTTATCCCATTAGTGCTGAGTTCAGAGTGTCTAGGTATCACTCCATTCTTATTTATCAAACATTAGACAAGAGTGACACTTTGGGACACCCATATGGGAATCTGAACACGCTTTAGGGGATCCGCACACACTTTTCGGAACAACAATCGAAAGACATATCATAAGAATTAATCAATCACAGTTAAGAATTTTCAAAATCTTTTAGCTTTGATTGGCTAACTTTTAGAGTGCCATTACATGAAATGCGGAAACGATAGTAATTCGATTTTACTAGATATTTTTCAATCCTAGTGGAACTAATCCAAATTTCAGTTATCGGAAGCACCCAGAGCCGATTATTTATCTAGTAGATTCATAAATAAGAATCAATCGTTTGGTGAACAAGTTGCATTCTGAACCTATCGCAAAAAGTGTTGCAACTTTTTTATGATCAGCTATACAGGAACATCTACCAATCGTATTTTGTGTACTCATTTGAGTTATGATGATGAGTTTACATTTTCGCTCTTCCATATATTATTTACGACATTCATGTTTTGACCATGTTGATCTCTATATCCGGAGAAAGAAGTTACTAATTTAATAAGAAGATACAAAGACTCCGAGAAGCTATATGAGGGATCCGTCTATTACCGATTAAATCATAATTTTCCACCATGGCCACGACTTCGGGCGAGTGGCAATGGGGAGAATCATGAGAAACGCGCTACGGTTTATTGGAACTTCATACTACACTCTCTTAAATCGGACTTCATACTACACTCTCTTATGGACTTAGAGGATTCTCGTCTCTGATGAATTTTTATCTTAATTAATTTTGTTGACTTATTTTTTACATATTTGAAATTGTTTAGTATATATAACATGGTCTCTTATTATTATATTTTTTGTTTAATCTTTTGCATTATTTTTATTCATTAAAATATTACTTATTATTTATTAGAATTATTTGTGTAAGATTTAAAATTTAATTTGTTATTATTATTTGTTAGAACTGATAGAGACCAAGTAAAGATCAAAAACATTTTTCCATATGTTAAGTACATTATATGAACTATTAAAAATTGCTTATATCTATGTGCTTATATTACGTGCTCCTTTCTAGTCGTTTTGCTTTTTAAATTTACTGTTGTAAAATAAGAGTTAATTTCTATACTTTTTTAGTCTATTCTGAAACTTCACAATAGTAATTTCACTATTTAGAGATATCGTTACGCAGGTATTACACATGCTAAAAAAGTTACGCAATGACAGCAGAATAATACCGAACTGTCATTAAGAAGTTACAGAATAGATCTATAGAAAAAAAATATAAAGAAAATTTTTGGAAAACTATATCAAGATGTATTTTTTAATAAAGCAATATTTGCAATCATTTTATGTAGAACGTAAAATATATCGAAAATTCCTCTTTCGATAATCAAAATTGGCATATTTAAAATTGAATTATTCCTAATCAAAAAATGAAATAAAGCATGACGAAAAACTATCGACAAAGCTATCAAATTGAAATCGATATGATTTTATTCTATTCCGAAAAGATAATTTTCGATATATTTTATAAGTGTACTCTTGCTATGGTCCACTTGATACTATAAATGCTTTAAAGCATTCTTTGATTAATTAATAAAATTCTTTCTTCTGATCAAATGCTCAATCAAATAGTCAATCAAATGCTTCGAAGCATTTGTAGCATTAAATGGACTATACCCTTTATTAAGTGTAGATACTTTATTGAAAATCTTTCTATTTTAATATATTTTGTAATATATTTTGTAATAATTTTCGTATATTTTCTTGCTTATGGCGTTATCGTTTTGAAAATCTGTAATGAATGGAAAGTACCTTAAACTAGTACACTCAGAACTGCAAATCTTGAGCATTGACTTAGAAACTGAAAATATCTAAATTTATATCTCTAATCATAGATTTTATTACAAATGTTTTTGTTCGATTACTATATTATTATGGAGCCAATTATATATATAGCGACAATTATATACAGGTTAGATACCAAGTATTCTAAAAGATTTGAAGGAATTATTCCTCCCACAAATTTACTTAGTATTCACTCTGTATACATATAATAGGTATACATATAATACAAAAATATAATTTTTATTCAGATTTAGATAAAAAATATGTTGTCTCTTTCTGACTAAACGTATTACCTGTTCCAATTGCTGGATATCGATGTGTGCGTGCATGCACAAACAGCACACACGCGCGCGTGTAAACACAGATGAAGACAAAATATCTTGATATAAATATGTCTTTAAATGCATCATTGGACCAGTCTTTCTTTAATATCAGTGTCTAGACCCTTCTTTTTTCGATAATTGTATTCTGATTGATAACTCGGTGGATGATTATGTTCGTGCACCCCCGTCGGCATAAATCTCTCAGCGATCACAGAACATTTACCGCGGCAACCGCGATGCTGCTCCGCGCAACGGTAGTGTGAGCTATTATATACTTTAGAACGAGAGGTCATGTTGTACACATATCCTTCGTGGACCAATTGTGGTCTACCTCTGGCAGATAGTCTGTAGACCACTGGTTCCACATCTATATCAAAAAATTTATATCAATTTTCTTTTAATCAAGATTCATTTCACAACAATCAAATGATTAATAGTTTAATAATAAAAATCTTGCAATCAGTAAATCAATATTTCATTATGTTTATGAATAATATAATAAAATACCTGACTGTAGTAATGAGGTTCCTTCCAAATTTTGTTCGTTAGACAACTCAATTATTTTTTCACTATTATTAATAGCCTTAGTAGTCTTGTTACATCTATCCTTTTCATAATTGGAATCATTCGTGTTATCTGATTTGTCATTATTATCTGACAAAAGACAAATATCATCCTGGCTGTCAACATTTGACTCATTTTTTAATTTTTTGATGGAATTATAATTGTTCTCAACCATCTGTTTCTTTCTCGTTTTATTGTTCCTGTTGGTTATCCTGCGAGAGTGTATAGATTCATCTGGAATTTTATTCTTGCCTTCTTTCTCGCTTAGAACATCAGATAAAGCGTTTACATCCTTGAAATCATGTGAATCTGACACATTGACATAATCATTTAACAATGGTATGATGTGTCCCTCGCCACCTTCTAATCCTTTTATTTGCAGCATTTGTGCAACTTTTAGGAAAGTAGACAAGTCATCCTGTTTTATATTCACCTCTCCTTGATACATGAACTTCAATAGAGATATTACTTCTGTATGCTTTACATCTTTCAATATTATCACTGGATGTTGACAAGGATTTTCCTGTAAAACAACTTGAGGTGTTACTTAAGTATAATTTTATTTACACGGCATTGTTAACAATAAAGTCATACCTTGAATATATTTTTGAAGTAAGGACTGCATACAGACAGAACTAGCTTGTGGGCAGCTAATAATTGTCCCTCTACAGCAATTGTTACATCAACCAAATTATTTTCATTCAAATGAGAAAGAAAGCCTGAAGTCAAGTTGTTACAAAAATCATTCCATCTCAAAGAAAATTCCTTTGATGACAATTTCGTAGTCATGTTTCTCTATAAAAGAATTAATTTTTAATGATCTAAGCCCTTTAAATAATCATAAAAAGGATTTCTTACAATCTAATATTATTAAACACATGTAATGTAAAAAAAAAATAAAAACATAAATATTTATAAAATATTATGTTTTCAAATGTGTTAGAAGGAATTATTAAACAAAATATTAAATTCTTTAGTTTTTCAACAATTAATTTAATATTAAGTATTAATTTAATATGAAATTAATGATTATACATAGAATTAACCTGATAAAATTAACCTAAAATGCTTAACCCATACCTTCCTATTATGGGTCACTAGTGAGCAGTGATTCCTTACTTTTTCCCAACTTGTGAGTCTTTCGGTAATATCATAACTTACACTATATTTTATTTTCCAAATGAAATTTAAACATTTGTTTTAGAAAGCTGAATGTAGATTTGTGAATTTTTAGAGAATTTTTGAACCATTTTAAATAGGTGAACATGAACGAATTCTAGTGACTCATGATGGTAAGAATGAGGCATGGTATTATAAGATTTAAAAAATAATAATAAAAACAATAATAAATAACAATATATATTTTTGATATCTTTATAATAAAAACGGATAATTAAACAGTTCAAAAATATTTAAAAATAAATAAAGGAAACGCAAAATTACCTTAAGATTTTAGCAGATATTAAAAAGTAACATGTATTATTTTCTTTATTTTTATTGTTTTCGTTTAATATAATTGCATATGTGTTCGGTTATCGTTTTTAATGTTGTCACAAATCGTTCAAATGGCCAAACAGTACCATAATGGACTTGCTACAATAAAACGGCATCTACAATGAAATTTCAAGATATAATACCTACTGCACATTGGACACGAGCATTGAGCGACGAGCTATATCCAATGAAAACTCTGCTTTTTCTCACTTGATGATGCAGAGTTTTCATTGTAAAAATTGCCTCGTTGATTGGTTGCTGCTTCTGCTGCTTGAAGTTGATACTTTCATCTGCAATGCACCTTAACTCGCAGAAGTGCCAACAGCAGTTTAATGTATTAGGACTTCTTTTCTCTTTTTCTATTGTATTTAATTATCACGTTGGCAATCATGACGATTAAGTTAAAGGCCATTCTACATTGGTCGAATCATAGATCGCAAGTCACAAGCTTGTTGCTTCAGCCAATCCAACGCTTCAATTTTAAAGTCATGATGCTTTCGACGCTACGATACCAATGTAGAATGACCTTAAGCAAGGAGGATGGATAATGCTTAACATAATGCATAATGCATAAGAAAATGCATCAGTTTTTTGTTTCCTTCTTTTTCATAAAAAATAATAAAAAATAAAGAACTCTGATAGGCTTTTTACAATAAGTCATTAATCATAAATCAAAAGTTGACGACTGTGATTAATCAATTTTGAACTTTTGACTTCTAATTTACGACTAATAGTTTATTACAGAAGGCCCATGATTAGTTGGATTTCTAGTCTTGCTTCCTACTTTAAGTGGGGAGCACAGACTCTTACATAATGCATAACATATAACGCATAAGAAAATGTACTAATCAAAGTCCTTCGTTTCCTTGCTTTCCATAAAATAAAGAACTTTGATTGATTGGATTTCTTATGTTTTATGTGTTAAATGAGGAGCACAGACTCTTGCATAAGGGTGTACAGATTTGCATAAGACATCCAATCAAAGTTCTTTATTTCATGAAAAGGAAAGAAACGAAGGACTTTGATTGGTACATTTTCTTATGCATTACGTGATGCATTATGCAAATCTGTACACCCCATTATAAATACGACGCAAAACAAATTTATATGCATGAAACTATAAAATAATTTTCATAAAAATTTGTTCATTAATATATTATTATTATGCTCGCGATTCGAAGTTCGGCTCTGGACGTACTTTAACATGTACCATCGACGGTACATGTAATACAGAATATGTTAAATTAACAGGCACATTGAATTCCTATAATTGATTACAGATATTGAAACATATGGTCTATTTTCTACTTAATTTTTTGCACCATTCATTTTTTTTTCTTCACCATTATTATAATATATATCGACGATTAAAAATTTTCTTGGCCAAGTTATTTTAAACGAAGTATTGTTTTTCTAGATCATCTAAAAACATGCTTAATAGAAATATTTCAAAACAAAAAGGAAAAAGAGGATAAGGAGGAGATCAAACTATCGCCGATTCCCAGAAAAATGAAGATTCATTTGTAAAAACAAACTGAATCTATGATACATTTCGATCAATACATACGAATTGCTTCTTCGAAAGAATGCTGTATATCCATATATTTTTGTCATTGCATCAATACATTAGCGATAAAGACAGGTAGTTTGTTGAATTTCACGATACTTGGAAAACTGTATCAATGATGAATGGAATCTTCTAATTTTCCGAATCCATTGTTTTCTCTTTGTTATCGTTCTCCGATGTGGATCTACTCTTGTCATCTGATTGTTTAGAATCCGATTTGTCACTCGATCGCTTCTCCTTGTTAGATTTCTTCTCGCTTCTACTGCTCTCTTTCTCGGCCCTCTCCCGATCACTATCGCTTCTCTTACCATTGTCTGACTTATCTTTGCTGCGCCTTTCTCGATCTTTATCCTTGGTCTTGTCCACGGAATACTTGGATTTGGATGATCTGGATTTAGATTTTGAACGTGACCGCCTAGACCTGGATGTAGAGCCCTTGCTTCGTGAACGTGAACGACTGCGACGACGCGGTGATCTCTTCTTCCGCTCTTTTGACCTAGATGGTGATCGACGTGACCTTTGACGAGATAAAAAGTTAATACATGTATTAATAAATGTATTAAAAATATACTAATCTCTTTAAAGACGGAGATTTCATTCGCATCCTGAATTCCTTTTTTCCATACTGAAACATTTTTCTACAATATACTTTTATATTTTTCTAGAATTTGTGAATTCCATCACTCGCATTACGCTGGTTCAGTGTATATTAAAAGCTGTTTTATATAAAATATCTCAGTGCAGTAATATAATATAATCAACTTTGACAACAAAATAATACATGTATATTATGTTAAATAATGTGACAATATCATTAATAGATATTTAATCGTATAAAATCGTATAAAATCATTTATTGGGTTGTCCGGAAAGTTCGTGCCGATATTGAAGGAAAATTGAAACGCAGAAAATTTAAATTTTATTATACATTTATTATATAGATTAGTCGGCACGAACTTTCCGGACAACCCAATACTTTTATATTTAACTTTACACTAATTTCATGTTCAGCTTTTAGTATTCACTGATTACTCGTAGTGCAAGAATGACCGAATTCGCTATACACTAAATATAAGTAGAATTCAATATATGTGTGTGAATACAATATGACTTTGGCAAAGACAAAAGATTGTTTAGTTATACCTCGACCTTCTCGATCTGCTACGCGAACGGTGACGACTACGCGAATTGCTGCGTCGTCTCGATGGAGAGTTGCGCCTGCGATCCTTCGATCGAGACCGTTTGGAGCGCGAACGCGATCGACGCCGATGACGAGATCGCGAGCGTCGGTGACGCGATCGTGAACGCTTACGTGATCTCGAGCGTCGGCTACGTCCGCGGGATCGCGAACGAGACTTACGGCTGCGCGAGCCACTTCTGCTTCGCTTATCCTTGGAAAGCATACCGATCATCGGGTCGATTGCCGCAGAGATGAGATTGTGTGCCTCCTTTACCCGCGACATTGCTTCTTCAATTTCCTTTTGTGCAGCTTCGTTGCTCTTTGCCTCTGGTTTGGCAATTGCTTGCGTTGAGTGATACAGCTTGATCGATCGTTCTGCAAGTTGCTTTCCATTCAGCAGCAACGCCGCAATCACAGCTGCCTGTTCAGACAGCTCCACCAGCGCATAATGCTCAGCATCCGAGTCCCTACTGCACATACGCAGGTACTTGATCTCTATGTTGTTGTTGCTGAAGAAGTCCAACAGCTGCTCAGGGCTCACCGATGTATCCAAATTTGCTACCACAAGCGTCCGACGAATCTCTTCAATACGTCTGCTGTCCAAATGACCTGGTAGGTGTGGATAGGACGGCAAACTATTCGCCTCTAGCTTGGGATCCATCGTGGTAATGACATGATTTGGAGGAATACCTTCAATAGCATTCACAACGTTCGGTGGTAACTTTGGTTCTGATGGATAGAGACCTAAAAGAATAAAAAAGAGTAAGATCTATGTAAAAAAAAGATAAAGCATTTCTTGGAAATTAAGAAAAAGAGTGTTTTCTCTTTTTAAATTTATATATATACAAGGTGCAAATTTGAAGTAAATTTAAAATCAAAATTCGAAACTCAAAACTCAAAGTACTATAGCAACAAAGTGTTCGAAAAATTAAATAAGAAATAGTTACTTGTAAATTTTTATTTTGAGGAAATCCTAAAGATGATTAATCATAATGTAAGTGTCCTCTTCTATAGATTCAAAAATTCTTTTTCAGAATTGAAGTATATATATATATATATATATACATTAATACCTTTGAGGTGGAGTTCATGCCAAGAACAACAAAAAAAAATTTGAAATTAAAATCCTCTTTATTATTTCTTAGTCCAATATAATGCTCTAGAGCTGTCATGGTATGACAACATTTGCATTCATACAAAATTTAGTTTACAATTGCACAAGTAGAATTGTAAAATGATTATAGTAAAAATTTATCAATTACAAATAGAGAATATTCGATTGTGATCAATTCTTACAACTATTCACAATTACGCTTACATTGTAAAATAAGCAGTACAATTTGTAAGCAGTACAATCTGTACTTACGAAATAGTAGTCTATAGACTAATAGTTTGCATAAAGAATGTAGTTCGTAGAATTAAAATTAGATGTCTAATTAAAATGTTACCATTATACGAAAATTTATTAAATTTATGATGTATGTATGTGTGAGATATTGATACAATAATTGAGTAATATGTCAATATCATTGATATATTACTCTACTATCATTGATATATTACTTATATCAGTGATTATTTATAACTGATGATGACTAGATTAAACATTTTACTAAATTTTATTGCAATTTTTGAGTGTTGCAGACAAAAGGATAAATAAACAATAAACAAAATAATCAATAAACAAAAATAGCTAATGTAATAGCAAATTGAAAAATAGGCTCCTATAGCTCTTTTATTCTATGCTAGAATTAAATCCTGGTTTATCCCTTGTTTTCAGTCTTACTCTAACAAGATTGTAAAAAGGTGGAAGCATTCAACTAAACATGTGTTTATTTACTTATAGGTATCTATTATAAACCAATAGTTTAAACCATATTTTTACCTGGTACAACTGTGCCATTGTTGGTTAGTTCCAAGGCACGCTGCTCATCCGGAATATCTCCATTCTGATATGGGATCACTATCAATGCACGATCGATAAAAACAGTATTGGTCATGTGTTGTGCCACAGCGACGCAACCCTGATCATGGAACTTGATGTAGCATATACGCGACTGCACCGGCACGGCGACATCCCTAATCGTTGGGTATAACCTGATGTCCTCGATTTTGCCTAGATACCCGAAAAGTGTTTGCATCTGGTCTTTGGTGGCCTGAGGCGCGATATTTGTCACCTGAACCACCTTCGTTGATCCAACCGCCATTCCGTCCACAGCGATCTGTGATCTCGTATGTGAACAAGGCTATAGAGGTTACGTTTAATGCGAGAGGCTAAATTATCATTTTTTTGTAACGAATACTTTATTATCCTGAAACAAAAGACTGTTTCGAAAAACTCGTTTTTATCTTTAGTGAAAAACACTTTATGTTCGAACCTTTTTAATCGGTTTCCTAAATTCACCTCAATTGACGTTGTTGGGGCAACAAACATAGGGTGCGTTCTGAGATATGCATGTAGCGTACTTCGCATTCGTTTTGTCTTAAGATACCTTTTCATGAGCCGCGGCACAAATTCTCGCATAACGCATAATGCAAAAGCGAATCAATTAATCATCGGAATCTTTCCCTTCTTTTCATTCCTAGAAAAGAAGAATTTCAACTGGTTGATTCCCTTATGCACTATGCATTATGCATTATGCAAGAGTTTGTGCCAGCCGCTTGATATTCGTCGATTCTTATCATGGGACCTATTATAACACTAAAGATTCCTTTTCATGCTAACGCTGACGCTCATTTTCAGTGTCAAAGGCTATGATCAAAGTCTCGCTACAAACGCTTTGAAGCGTTTAATGGACCAATTAGAAGAAAGAATTTTGCAAACTGACCATTAAAAAATGCTTCAAAACATTTGTAGCATCGCGTTGTCCGTCACCAAAATAAATGATCATAATTGACGCTTGACGAAAATCACGAAAATTGACGAATATCAGCTCGTATCCTCATACAAACAATAGCTTTAACATTGAACGCTGATTGAAAAACGAGTGATGGGGGTAAATTTTACTCCTACAATCAGCTTTTTACCAATGAGTGCTTTGTATCAAAGTGTTGTGTGAGGATCCAGGCTGATATTCGTCAATTTTTGTCACGTGATTTATTTTTACGCTAAAAATGAGCGTCGAGCGTCAGCATGAAAAGGCACTTTAAAAATGAGCGTCGAGCGTCTGCATGAAAAGGCGCTTTTATACATCATGATATCGCTCATCACTATATCCGATCAATCGTGATGTTCGTGAGATCGATAATAGAAAATGATATAAATTTATAAAAAACGACATAAATTGATAGAAATCCTATTGTTCTCAATTGATTTCTATCAACTTTTTTTTTACCAGATTCCAGGGTTGGCTATTGACTTAGCTATGACAGATTTCCTAACCTAAATAATCTGAACTGTAACGGATTAGTATCTCGACTCAAAAGACAGCGATAGTTTTTTCTAAAGTATTCCTAAAATTCGGTTGTTTTATGCAAAAAAACGTCGAATGAGCATAATTTTATCAAAATTAGAAGTGAGGAAGCTCAACTAAACAATTACCCATAGCTTAATAGGTTAAGTTGTTTTT
>Ga0157363_1000364_pt1 | contig 34282 bp, 22 predicted proteins | sample AttsexASBM1_FD_111477 | JGI IMG/M metagenome (GOLD analysis project Ga0157363, IMG submission 111477) | Fungus gardens microbial communities from leaf cutter ant in Ribeirão Preto, State of São Paulo, Brazil - Atta sexdens ASBM1 | ecosystem: Host-associated > Fungi > Mycelium > Unclassified ... | reverse complement strand
TTGATCATGTGATGGCAACAGCTTGCGCACGGACCATCACTCTTTTGTATATATACTTCTGTGTCTGAGGGCTAGACCTCAGACTTAACAACATCAATTATTCTTATTGATACTTTCCATCATTTATCATCATTATATCCTTATACTGAACCTCTGAAACACCATTAAGTTCAAGTATCACAACCAGTGAGTATCTTATTTGTGATAGATAGATCACAAGACTTGAGAGAATTTAGTAGAAGATTCAAGAATAGATGACATCATACAATATGGACACCACATGTTGGTCTCATAGACTACACATGGTTGTTTAGGGTAGGGTGCACAGTAGTTAGCACGGACCATCTGTAGAACTATATAAGGTAGACTAGTTTGTAGAAGAGTTCTCTATTGAGTTCTCTTATGTTACTCAATACAAGAGTTGTTCTTTTGTCTTACTCTAAGGACTTAAGATCATAACATCTCAGAGGTTTAGAAGTAATTCAGAAGTTCAATAATGATGATAATGATGATTAAGATCAATACAGATGATAATGATGAAAAGATGAATATTAAATAATAAAGATTGATGTTTTCAAGTCTAAGGTCTAATTTTCAAATATAGAAAAATTTATACAAAATAGTGATGGTCTATGCACAAGCTATTTCCATCATATGATTAAAACTTGTACCTGGTAGGGCTATTATCTGTCATAGCAGATATCAGGCTAATTTTAGAAAGTAACTAATTATGTTACTACACTAATGTATCTCTATAAATCCTAATCTCTATATAATGTATAATATATCATTAAAAATCATTTGATGAGCACTTTCCAATGCAACTTTGATTGTGGGAATCCATTTAGTTGTTCCTGAGATAATAGCCAATAAAACTTGTAGTTACTGATGATCTGATATCTCAGTTGTTTGTTATCACTTTTGTTCATTCCATATATATACAGATGGCCATTACTTGAGGCTTTCTAGTGTAACTTATGTTGTGAAAATCAGTTCACTAGTTGTGGAGATACATACTGAGTGATGTTTGTGACATTTTAGTAGTGAAATACCAATAGGAGTCAGATAGGAAAACTTTGCTATGAAAGACTAGATACTTGAGTGGTTGCATCAACATTGTGGGAATGTAATTGCAAGAAGGATGGCTATCATGAAAGACAGGCTTGTATGAGAAATGTTATAATGACAACACCACCATGGGAACATATTTTTAGAATGTGTAAACTTAACATATAACACTTAGATCTTTGAGTAAAGATAAAAGACCACTTTTGTATTGAGTAACATAAAAGAACTCAATAAAGTCCTAAGTACAAAATAGTCTACCTTATATACTACAGACCATGATATGTGCACACACTACAACTAACCTACCCTAAAGTACATATGCTTTCCATAAGGCCAACATGTTGTTGTCATATTATATAATATTATCTATTCTAGAACCTTCTATGATCTTCTTTGTATTATATGATAGTGTGACTATGATATATGTGACAATCCTTTGACAGATGTTATGTTTATGTCACATGTGACATCATACTACTTCTTTCACCTAAGTCTAAAATAAAGAAAGAGAAAATAAAACTCAAAATAAAATAAGAGAAAGAAAATAAAACCAAAGGAAAATATAATAGAGTCTAGTTTATTGTTCACAACTCTGACCTCTCTTGAACTTAAATTATAACATATTTAATATGATGGAAAAGGTTTACAGCAGAAAGTAATACTTAGAAGAGAAGAATTACTGAGGAAGTATATAACAAAGATGTTATATAGATGAAATAACAGAAAATTTGGGGAAGAATATTTGAGAAAGTTAGAAAGAAACTAGTAAAAATAGAAGTCAGTTTCTCTAAGGGAGAAATTTTAAGGGAAGGTAATGTTAGAATTAAAGATGGTAAACTCTATTTATTGATGAAGTGCTTTAGTAACTTCCTGTTAGGATTCCAATATTTATTAAACCTTCTACAATTGTGAAGGATATGGTTCTTAGATTTGATTGGATATTCTTTGCATGAGCATATGAAAGATTTTTTTAGGAAAAACCTTGGTCAGTATTCTCCTATAAGAGTGCAATTTGTGATAGCTCTTGTTATTCTCATTGTTAAGATTGCAGAAAGTGGACTTTTCTTATTTTCTCTTTGCATCTCTATCTTCTTCTTGATTTATTTTTCTTTATTCTATTTTTAGAACTAGGGTCAGGGTTAGAGCAATGAGATCACGCTGTCACACAAACAGGTCACCTCAGATGACATGAGCAAAAGTCACATGATAGATGGAAGGATGTAGAATATTTCAGAAGTGATAACGTCATACAATGTAGGGTACACATGGTCGTTTAGGGCAGGCCAGAAATAGCTCACACAGATCATTAAGTACTAGTATATAAGGTAGACAGTCTTGTACAGAGTTTTCTATTGAGTTCTCTTGTGTAACACTATATAAGGTTCTTTCTTTTGTCTGGCACTAAGGACTTAAGTTCATAACACTTATGTATAATGTGTTTGAATGTTCAATAAAGTTGAGCCACATACCACCTTTGGAATAAGTGGGTTTGGTAGGTAAGTTGTCATTGTCATTAAGGTCAAGAAATTTTCTTCCTTGGTTATCTGATGCTTGAAAAGTCATTTGCCAATGTCATAAGATAGAATTATATTTCTCTTTTCTACTAAAGTCCCATGAGAATTTGCATGGGAATATGAGTTGATTTTGAAGCATTTAGTTTCTTTATCAATAGTCAAATAAAGAGGCTATTTAATACTGCTAGGGTAGTTCCAAAAGATAATAGAATTATCAGTACTTTTGTTGAAAAAAAATTCTAAGATTAAGTAAAATAGCAATAGTGTTATGACCTTAAGCTAAAGCTCAGGTTGCACTTAGGCAAAGACTTGAGAAAGTATAAGGGATGTTAGAATTGGTAAAGCGTAAGGATACATGAGAGTATCTATGCTATATACTACAAAGAAGAAAGAGTATCATGTAGTCCATGCAACATATAAGTCAGATAATATGAGGGAGCAATAAGGGTGAAGCAAGGCAAGAGCACCTACTACATGAGGCACTGACTGAGACAACTACGGTGCAGCTAATCATATTGTCATACCCTCCGCCCATCTCCATGATGCATCCTCAAGGCATCAATCATAACAAATGGACTACAATTGGTATGTATGAGTTGACAAATCAAAAATGTGTCTTACAGTGTGCATAGTGTTAGTGATAACAATGATTCTTTTTGTCAGACATGCAAAGCTTAAACACTAGTTTTTTCATTTAATATTTCTTTTTTATTTTCTTTTTGAACTTAGGGTTAGGGTTATAATGACATTATGATTACACTGTCACACATCAGTCACATCAGATGACACAATCATAATAATAGTCACAAATCACAAGGTTACAGAGAAGGATATAGAAGGTTCTGAAAGGATGATATTATAATAATATGTCTTACACATGTTAGCCTTGAGGCAAACACATGGTCTTTAGGGTAGGCTAGAGAAGTAGTAGCATGGACCATTGTAGTTTAGTATAAAAGGTAGATGATTCTATACAGAGTTCTCTATTGAGTTCTCTTGTGTTAACTCTAATATAAGATTGATCCACTCTAAAGTTTTTGAGTTGTAACACTTTTGACATTTGGGAAATCTACAGCTTGATTTATACTACATCTGATCGAAATAACACTTTTGTATTAAGTAACACAAGAGAACTCAATGAAGTTTCCAGTACAAACTAGTCTATCTTATATACTATAGACTGTGATTTAAACATATACTACAACTAACTTATCCCAAAGTTTATATACTTTCTATAAGACTAACATATTGTTGTTATACTATATAATGTTATCTATTTCAGAATCTTCTATAGCCTTTTCTATGTTATGTGATTGTGTGACAATGGCTGTGACATATGTGATGTCATATCATACTCTTTCACTCAAGTCCAAAATAAAATAAAATAAAACCAAGTCCAATGTTCACAACTCTGACATTACCTCTTCCTTTAATATTTTTTCTCTAGAGAAACTTAGTCTAATTTTTCTTTTTTCCATCTTGTCCAATTTCTCTTTAACTTCTTTAAATACTCATTCCTTAATTTTCCATTATCTTATTCAAACAAAATTTTTACTATATACTTTCTTAGTAACTCACTTCTTCTAAATTCATTTATATTCAAATTCAACTTTATCTTCCACAATCTTTCTAAGATTTTGTTTCTTCCTACTCCTTTCTATCACCTGATTTCAGTACTCATTCTTCTCTCAAATGTTACTACTACTTCCTTTGTATTTTTAAAGTCCTTCTTTATTTTCCAAGTATCATTTTCTACTGTAAACACTGTCCAATACACTAAATACTTGATTACTTCTCATACTTTTCTTTTATTTGAAATTTTTTGAACTTCCTATTTTTCTACTCTATCAACTTCTATTGGTTTAGGTTCTTCCACTTTTTACTCCTTTACCAGTTCTCTATACCTCACAACTCTACTAATGTTTATAACCAGATGAATTTTCATAGAGGCTAGCAGCTTCAGCTTCATTACATCCTTCAACACTACTTCTTTAACTATATATAGTCTCACAAATCTCTCTGTCAACTTCTTTACTGGTCTCTTCTTAAACACCAAGTCCTTGATACTTAACATCACTCTATTACCTTTCTTCTATTTTCAACTTCTCTTCATTCCTTATTATTAGCTTGTCTCTTCATCTCTTTCTGTGCTTTCTTCAGTACTATCTCAGCTTCTTCCTAAACTTTTGTCATTCTTTCTGCAAACTCTACCACTTTCTTCACTTTTCCTTTTCTTCTAATATCTGCTTCCATCTTCATTTCTCTACCATATTTTGCCATAAATGGAGACACATTAGTTGCTGAATATGTCTTATTGTTAACTGCAAACTCAGCTGTTACCAGTCATTCTAGCCAATCTCTTTATCTATACTCTGTAAAGAACCTCAGGTACTATTCCAACTCTTGATTTATCTATTCTGTCTGCCTATTTGTTTGTGGATGGAATGCTATCAACAATCTCATTTCAATCCCTAATATTCTATTCAAATTTTTTGTTATAACCTTTTTGTTACAACCCTAAGCTTGGCTTAGATTGTAACTTAGGCAAAGACTTGAGAAAGGATAGAAGAAATAATCAATCTGTAAATTGTAAAGATATAGGACTGTATCTACTACAATATATATCTATAAACTATGAGAAAAGCATATTATGTCCATGAGTAATATAATAAAGAGAAAATAAGGAAAACATAATGAAGTCTCCACCACTACATGAGATGCTGACTGATATAACATGAGCAATAAGTGAGGAACAGTAGATCACAGTAAATATGAACCAAGAATAGAACAAACTTTGACATACATCCAAGTCATATTAAGCACAAGATAAACATCTGTAGAATATAAGATAGTGATTGTAACATCTTTAGTTAATTACACCACAAAATGTGGTTCTCTATCAAAAATCACACTCTCTGGTAATCCATGCAACTTCCACATATTATTTCTAAACAATATTGCCAAACCTTCTGCCAATGTTCTCTCTATAATTGTTATAAAATATGCTATCTTTGACAACCTATCACATACTACCAATATCACATTCTTCCCTACTACTAATAGTAACTTGGTGATAAAGTCCACTATTAAGTGCATCCACAACTTCTCTAGCACTTCATTTGCCACCGACTTTCCCACTGGAGCCTCTGCTCTATTCTTTATATAAATTACACTTCTCTACATATTTTCCAATGTTCTTTGTCACTTCTGGCCACCAGTAATTCCTTGTTACTAACTCCATAATCTTTCATCTATCTCTATATCCAGCTACTGGTATATCATAGTGTAACCAGATAACTTCTAATCTCAGTTTTTTATCTTTTGGCATCCTTTCTTTAACACTAACTCTCCTTCTATTTCCTACTCATCTCCTCTTAATTCCCTGACTGTTCTCATTTCTTCTACTAATTTCACTACTTCTTTGTCTTTCTCTCTTATATTTTTTATTTTTTCTATTTCTGGTCTCTCTACTACTACTTCCATCATTTCTCTAATCTATTATTCTTTTATCAACTTCTGATTTTCATTATCATTTTCTACCCCCACCTTCAAATCTGGTCTCTTATTCAATCTATCTGCTTTCTCCATCCTCATTTCTGGCATATGCTTCAAAGTGAAATAAAACATAGACAAATACAAAGTCCATCTAGCCTATATTTGATTCAACTTCTATGCTTTCATAAAATACTCCAAATTCTTAAGGTCTGTCCAAACCTCAAACTTGAACTTAGCACTTTCTAACAAATGCCTCCAAGCCTTCAACCCTCTAATTACTACCAACATTTCTTTATCATGGATTTCATAATTTTGTTCTATTTCATTCAATAATTTGGAAAGGTAAGCCACCAGTCTCCATCTCCCATCTGCATATTCCATCAATAAAACTCCTTCTGTTACATAATCTAATATATCCACCTCTATTCTCATCTTCTTATCCAAATTTAGAGCCACTAAAATCAGTTTTATAGTGAACATTTTCTTCAATACTTTGAATGACTTCTCCTACCTTATCTTCTATTTTCATTTTTGTTCTTTTCTATTCAATTCATGTAATAGTCTTGTTATCTTGGCAAAGTTTTTCATAAATTGCCTATAATAATTAACCAACTCTAAAAACTTTTGTACCTTCTTGATGATCTTAGGAACTGGCTAGTCCAACACCACTTTAACTTTCTCTTCCTCTATTTTTATCCTATCTGGTCCCATTACAACTTCTAAAAATCCAACCTCTTTTACTTTCTACTTATACTTTGTTGGCTTCACATATAAATAATTCACTTCTATCCTTATCAAAACCTCTTCCGCTAGCTCATTACATTCTTCCTTACTTTTTGTTCCTACCAACATATTATCAATTATCTAACCCATGTTAATCAAGTCTCCTAGTAACTTGTTCATCATAGCCTAAAACATGGCTAGTGAGTTTGTGAAACCAAAAAACATAACTGTCAGTTCAAATAACCCTTCTAGTATTATAAAGGCCAGTTTCCACATGTTTCTCTTCTTAATCCTTACATTATTATATTCTTATCTTAAGTCCAACTTTGTAAACATCTTCTTGGTCCCAATATTCTTGACAATATCTGAAATAAGTGGCAATGAATAATTATTCTTCATTATCTACTCATTAAGGTATCAATAGTCTTGCACTATTCTCTTTTTTCCATCCTTCTGTTACAATTAATACCTTGAGGATGTAACATGGAGTAGGGTGGAGGGTAATGACAATATGATTGGCTGAACTGTAGTAGTCTCAGTCAGCACCTTATGTAGTAGGTGCTCCAACCTCGCTTTCTCCTCATGTACAGTAACTTGTTTGCCTCATGGACTATGTATTGTTTCCTCATTGTATACAAGTATATATAGTATAGATACTCTCCTGTATCTTTACGCTTTACCAATTATCACATCCCTTTACTTCTTCTCAAGTCTTTGTCTAAGTGCAACCTGAGTTCTGAGCTAAGGTCATAACATCTTCTTTCCTACAAAAAACACCAGTCCAGTCTGTAGTGACTTTGATAGTCAAATATAACACTCTCTTGTCTGCTTCTAAATAAACTCCCTTACTTACTCTCTCTCTTCTCTGAATAAGAGATATATTTTCCCTTTTCTTAGTATGAAGCCCTTCTTTAAATCTATTACATAATTCTATATCTTTCTTACTGCTATCCTCTCACTTTCTTTCTTCTCAAAAACCTTGATCCACTTATAGAATCATTCTTGTTATAATTGTTATGATCTATATCTCATGTTTTACAGATGTTTTCCTTATATTCAATATAACTTAAAAATGTATTGGGGTTTGTTTCATCTTCAAGTAATTTACTGTGCCTTCCATCATCCTCATGTATTATTAGTGAGTACCTCATGCAGTAGTAGAGGTTCTCTTATGTTTTCCTTATTTCTTTCTTATTTTTTCCTCAAAGATGCCTTAAATATTTCTCATAGTCTATAGGTATATATAGTAGTAGATATAGTCCCATATTTTTATACTTTATTAATTGATCATCTCCTTTATCCTTTCTCAAGTCTTTGGCTAAGTTGCAATCTGAGCCAAGCTTAGGATTATAACATTTGGTAAAGTATTATCAGGCTTATCTTGTAAAAAAAAGAGTGCATTGTGGTTAGGCCACTAGAATATCATAATAGTTAGGCCATTAAAGGACAAACAGTTAATCCATTAGAAGAATAGTAACAAGATAATATTGTAGCAAAGACTATGAACAGGACAGACAAGACAAACACAAACAATATTGTGATAGAAACTACAGACATTAAGATAGACAGAAACAGTTAAGAAACTACTAGAATTGAGGTACTAGAAGAGATATTGGGATCATTGAGGATTACTGAAGACTATACCTCAAACAGAAACAGAACTATGGAACCAGCATTAGAAGAAATGTCACTAGCATCAACACTAACAGTACATAATGAGACAGCATAGATAATTATGCCAAATAGTATGGTCCCAGACCCACAATAGTTTGATAGTAACTAGATAAAGTTTGAAGACTAGTAGAGAAGAATCCAGTTATTTCTCAAAAGCAACAAAGTCATAGTAATAGATGACAAGATCAATACAGTATTAGTTTGACTTAGAGAGGGCATAGTAAGAATCTATGTACAGAAAAAGATTGACCAAATAGATGATGATGCTAACATCCAAGACTGGAACAATTTTATTAAAGAAGTCTACACAGCATTCAGTAACAAGAGCAAGGCAGCAGATACTAAATAAAAGATTAAAACATTCAAGCAGAGAAAGAGGCACATTGCAGACTTTATGATAGAGTTCAAAGCATTGGATATGAAGGCTGAAACAGATAATATACATGTGATTTTCTTATTGAAGAAGAATATCAGAGGTGACATTATCAAAACTATATTGGGATACCTACCTATAATAGCACCAGAGTCACTTAAGGAGTGGAAAGTAGCAATTATATTAGTTGAACAAGGATATGAATCTACAAAAGACAAACAAGACTACAAAACAGAACCAGGAATAATTTACAGAGGAAGAGGAGCATCTGTGGATGTTGGAAAGTCCAGAAATAACTACAACAATGACAGAAAGCCTAGATGTTTCAACTGCAATGTCTACAGACATATAGCAAAGAATTGTAGGAAACCAAAGAAAGAAAGAGACTAGAAAATATTACAAGTATAACAAAGTAGAATACCTTGTAAAGAACTATAGGTCAGGACAGAACATAAAAAACAGAAGCATACAGAAGGAATTAGATAATGAAGACAATAATAAAGAGGAGGGTTTTGTTGGAGATTCAGAGTAGGCATAGTATAATAAACCTCTGTACATAGTAATTCTCTAAAGAATTGATATATTATTGTATAAACAAGAGATAACAAATAAAGTGAACTCAACATGTGCACAAATGTAAAAACATCAAATGAAAAATAAATTATAGCTCAAGCTACTGGTCAACTCAAGATGTACCCATACTGAAATTGACAAACAACTAGTAAAAGAAGAATGCATTAAGATAAAACCAATAAACAGATTATTTGAGGTTTTCAATATAGATAGAATTAAGAATAGGAAAGTAATGAGATTTGCATCAACAGAACCAGAAATTAATAGATATATGGAAAAAATTGACATAGTAGTTACAGACTTAAATAACATGGATATATTTTTGGAATACGACTGGTTGGTCAAGCATAATATAGAAGTAAATTGGAACAAAGAAACAATACAATTTACAAGATGTATGAGAGAATACAAAACATAACATTAGAATATTGTGTTTATATCAAGGACTAGAAGAATGAAATCAACAGAAGAAACAGATAAAGAATACCAAGAAATAGGCAAGAAACCAGATACAACAAATCTAGAGAATTTACCAGATTACATTTGACCATTTACACATTTATTTAACAAGAATAAATTTTAAAAGCTACTAGAAAAAAGAGAATGGGACCACAAAATAAATCGACTGGAAGATATGCCAAAAAATTTAAATGCTAAAGCTTATACTATAACAGTCAAAAAAGATAAAGCTTTAAACTAATGACTAGAAAAACAGCTCAAAACAGGATTAATAGTGGAATCAAGCTCAAGATATGTAACACCATGCTTTGACATTCCAAAGAAAGATAGATCTCTACAACTAATACAAGATTACAGAAAGTTGAACTGGTATACAATAAAAAACAAGATACTATTACCACTGATTGGAGAAGTAATTAACAAACTCAAAAATGTGAAATACTTCAACAAATTGGATTTTATCTAGGAATACAACAATATACAAACCAAAGAAGGCAAAAAATAGAAAGTGGCATTCTTAATAAACAAAAAGCTATTTGAACTGAAAGTGATGTAGCTTGTACTATGCAATTTGCCAGAGACATTTCACTGGGTGATGAAGAGTATTTTCCAAGAGCTTTTACATAAAGGAGTACTGGCAAACTATATGAATGACTTTGTAATACTCACTAAGACCAAGAAAGAACTAGAAGAAAGAACAATAAAATTCTTGAAGGTAGCAAAAAAACTCAATCTCTATTTCAAACAGTCAAAGTGCAACTTCAATATCAAAGAGATACCTATTTTAGAAGTAGTAGTTGAATGAGGAGAAATATAGATGGAAAATAACAAAGTCAAGGCTGTCAAAGAATAGAAAACACCTATCAAGATAAGAAAAGTAGAAAGCTTCTTAGAGTTTGCAAATCTTTATTAAGAACTTTAGTTATACAGCAAAACCTCTCAACAAACTCAAAGAAAAGAAATACTGGAAATGGAAAAAATAACATCAAAAATTATTTAAAGAATTGAAAGAGAAGATTACAAGTCAACTAGTACTTGCTTTATGAAAAGGAAAATTCAGAGTAGAAACTGATGCATCAGAACATGCTATTAAAGGAGTTCCATCTCAAGAACAAGAAGGAAAATGGAAACCAATTGCATTTTTATCAAGAATAATGCAAGTAGCCAAAATAAATTACAGGATATATAACAAAGAACTGCTGGCTATAGTAGAGTCTCTGACAAAATGAAGATAATATTTATTAGATGTCACTGAAAAGTTTGAAGTCTGGATCAATCTCAAGTACATTAGAGAGCTACATAAACTCAATGGATAGCAAGCAAGATAGTACCTCAAGCTACAAGACTATGATTTTATTTTATGACATATTCTAGAAAAGACAAATACCAGAGCAGATATTTTGCCAAGAAAGAATCAAGTCAATATAAAGGATGATAACAGGGACATTAAGATGCTCAAAAATGAGCTCTAAACAAGAAGAATAAGCACCAAAGCTAAAATAGAATGTTCAGAGAAAACCAGATGGTAGAAGAAATTATACTATTGGAAGAACTTCAAAAGAACAACACAAGAGAACAAGAAGTATAGAAAGAACTTGAGAAAGAAGATGAACAAGTATAGGAAGATAACAAAGTGGTAAACATAGAGGCAAAGATATATATTCCAAACAACTGGAAAATTCAAGAACAAATACTACAGGATAACTATGAACTAGCAAATATAAGACATCTAGGTTAACAAAGAATGCTTAAGTTAATCAAAAGGAGTTACTGATAGCCAGAAATACAAAGCAATATCAAGAATTATGTCCAAGGATATCAGAAGTATTAACAGAACAAAGTGCAATATATGAAGAAAGCTAAAGAACTTCATCCACTGGAAACATTTCAAGGACCATAGTAGAAAATCAGTATCAATATTATTGGACCATTACCAAGATCAAACAATAAGAATGCAATAGTGATCATAGTAGATCAATTCACAAAGATGATCAGACTTAGAGCAACAATAACAATAGTATCATTAGAGAAAATAGCCAAGATCTATAAAGATGACATATGGAAAATTCATGGAATACCAAAAAAGATTCTTAGCAATAGAAAACCCCAATTTACCTCATGATTTATGAAAGACTTAAGCAAGGCACTAGGAACAAAACAGATATTGTCAACAGTATATTACCCTCAAACTGATAGTCAAATAGAGAGAATTAACCAAGAAGTCAAAGCATTCTTGAGATATTATGTCAATTATCAGCAAGATGATTAGACAAAATAGTTATCAGTAGTAAAATTCCAGTACAATAACAAGAAACACTTAGCCATAGGATACACACTATTTCAACTTAAATTTGGATGATACCCATGGAAAGGAGATTTAAGAATAGAAATAGAGTTACTAAAACTGGAGACTTTTCTCAAGAAGCTATACAAAAGTTGAAAAACAGTAAAGACATGAATGGAAAAGACAAAAGAAGCTATAAAAAAGCAGTTTAACAAGAAAAGACAAAATCCTCAGAGGTTGAAACAAGGAGACAATGTGTGGTTAGAAGTAAAAAAATATCCAATTGAATCAACCCTCAAAAAAGCTGAACCAAAAAAGATATAAACCTTTTGAAATCACAAAGAATATTAGACAAGGAGTGGTTCAGCTAAAATTACTAGAAAAATGGGTGATATAAGATAGACATTGAGTTTTCTTATATCAATCCTACTACAAAGTTTGTTTTTTTGACTAACTCTTAGGTTTTAAGTTCATAACAAAGAGCATTGTTATGGGACGCTTTGGACATTAACAATTTTATTTTATTTTATTTTATTTTTTCTGATTTTAGTTTTATTTTTATTTTTATTTTTATTTAAAGGATGATAAAAAGACATATGATAATGAAGTCACATGACAGGTCACATGATGTGACATCATAGGCCTAGAACATGGTAGAAGGAACTAGAAGATGATGTCAGGGCACATGAAGTACACATGATAGCCTTGAGTAAGATATGAGATGGACATAAGGGTGAAGTATGGATATAAGGGCAGGGTTAATTATTAGTAGCATGGACCATGAACCATTTGTATAAATAGGACTCTAATTAAGAAGAGGCTCCTTGTCGAGTTCTCTTGTGAAATTCCCACATTATAACTCTACTGAGAGATTTACTCGTTAGTGAGATTATTTGTTATTGTGATAAGTGGTTGCCACAACAAGCATGGTTGAAGTATGTTTGTCTTGTGGTAATGGTATGGTAGACTTATAAACAACACATGTACCTTAGGATAGGGTTATTTATTGCTAGCACAGACCATATATATATTGTATAAATAGTGTAGAAATACATTGGAAACTCCTTGTCAAGTTCTCTTGTAATCTCTATGAGACTCTTGCTTTTATAAGACTACTTAGTATACTATTGATTGTTTTAATTAGTGGTTACCACAATATATATACCACAGACCATGGTCTGTATGCACACTACAACTACCCTACTCTAAAGTACATATGCTTTTCATAAGACTAACATATTGTTGTTATGCTGTATAACATTATTTGTTCTACAATCTTCTCTGTGTCATGTGATTATGTGATAGTTGTGACAGTGACTTGTAACATCACCCTAACCCTAATCCTAACCCTAAGTCCCAAAATAAGAAATAAATAGAAAATAAAAATAAAAATAAGAAGAAAAATAAAAATAAACCAAGTCTAATATTCATGATTCTAATACTCTTTATGTTATTATTCTAGTTTCTTCCATTATGTTCCAGACCTATGACATGACATCATATGATGCATTATATGACTATAGTAACATATCTCTTTATTATCTAAGAAATAAAATAAATATAAAATATAAGAGCTTAAGTGTGCCATGACAATATAATATATTCAATAAAGATCTGCTGACATAATGCAGAAAACTCCAGTTTCAAGAATAGTATATAAAATTAGCATCATTACCAAATATTATCAATGAGAAAGAAGAATATGAAGTTGAAGAAGTATAGAATTACAAAAAACAAGGACACAGTATATAATTATTAGTTTATTGGAAAGAATATGAAAACAAACATGACCAATGAATACCAAAAATAAGATTATTACATACTAGAGAGGTGATTGAAGACTATTGGACAAATCTTTTGAGACAAAATCTACAAAAGAGGAGGGTAAAACTTCAAATTGACATCTCAAAGCAAAACAAGCAACTAAGAAATCCAAATCCAGATTTATAAAATGCAAATTGGTGGAGATATTTACAGTATATCTAAAGAATTGAGAAACATTATTCATGGAGATATGGAATGATGATTTCATTACATTCAGGTATTATTAGCTGATAAATCAAAATACTTCAGTGATTGTTGATAAAGAAAAACAAAGAAAGAAATTGTTCAAGATGAAAAAGTATTTCTGTACAAACTATATGTTATATCATCAGAATCTAGTAGACCACTAACCCCAGAACTAATCTTATTAAAAGAAGAAGTCAAAAATATAAAAAAGACATTGAAAACATTACAATCTCCAATGAAGATTATACTATTCCTCTCTCTGGCTCACTATAAAACTATTTGACAAAATAGAGAAATAAATATTCAATATTAGAAAGAAATTGTAGCCAAATTTATCAAACAAAAGCATAATTCAAACATAAGTCATCAAGGATTTCCAATTAAAATGTATTTAGGAGGGCTACCACATAAACCATTTTTTATAACATTGACTTTATGAGGGACAATAGTCATTAGACCCACTAAAAAGTTAGTAGCATCATATATGGTTGGAAACTTAACATTTCTAAATTAAATAAGTTTATGGAGATATAAACATTAAAACAGGGGTATTGTTATGATTGTTATGATCTATACCTCATGTTTTACAGATGTTTGCCTTATGTTTGATATGACTTATATCACAAACTTCATTCAACTTGTATCTCCACAACTAGTGGACTGATTCTAACCAAGTTGCACTGAAAAGCCCCAAATGAGAGCTATTCACACATATATGAGATATACAAAAGTAACAACAGATTACTGAGATTTCAGATTATCAGTAACTACAAGTTTTATTGGCTATTATCTCAGGAACAACTGAACAGATTTCTACAATCAAACTTGTGTTGGAAAGCACTCATCAAATGGTTTCTAATCATATATCATATATCATATAAAGATCAGTATTTATAAAGATACAAGCATATCAATGTAATAATATAATTAATTACCTTCTAAAATGAGCCTGACATCTGCTATAACAGATGACAGCCACACAAGGTATAAAATTTGATCATATGATGGAAATAGCTTGTACATAGACCAATACTATTTTGTATAAATACTTCTATGTCTAAGGATTGGATCTCAGACTTAACAATATCAATTTTCATCAATTATTATCTATTATTATCATTGACATCTGTATTAATCTTCATCATCATTGTCATCATTATGAATTACTTATAAACCTCTAAGTGTACATCCAAGGTTCAGATATCACAACAAATAAGTAAGTAATTCATTTTGTGATTACTTAAACATATGTTGGGGTTTGTTTTATCTTTGAGTCATATTTATTACACCTTCTATCATCCTTACGTATTATTAGTCAAGGCCTCATGCAGTAGTAGAGGTTCCTCATTTTCTCCTTATTGTTTTCTCAAAGATGCCTTAAATATTTCTCATAGTCTATAGGTATATATAGTATTATATACAGTCCTGTATCTTTATACTTTACCAATTGATTATCTCCTTTATCCTTTCTCAAGTCTTTGGCTAAGTTGTAACTTGAGCCAAGCTTAGGATCTTAACAATTCTGGTACCAACTTCTTTGTATCTTTCTCTAATTTTGCTATCTCTTTTTCTTCTACTTCTTTTGCTTCTTTCTCTTTTGTTTTTACCACCCCAATTTTTCTTGTTTTAGCCTCCACTGCTTTCTACATTTATCTAGACACCTTATTATCTTTACCTCTCTAGTTTTCCAATCAATCTAAAAATTGTGACAAATGAACCATAGTATTCCCAAGATTCTACTTCTATCTACAAATTACATTTATCTCTATTTTCTCTCTATGTCTCTGATAATAAACATTGACCTCCACAGTATGTTCTATTGGCTTCTTCTTGTTTAAAATTCCATCTATATTTCTCACACAAATAGACCTTTTAATATTTTTTAACTTAAACCTCTTCCTTCTTGCAAATTCCAAACTTATCACCAAACCTGTTGCCCCACTATCTAACAAAGCATCTACCATAATTCTCTCTTGTGTATTAATCCTTTCTAATCCTATATTTACTGTAACCCCCTTCAATGATTCTCCTGATTTTGTCTTCTATACATCCATAGGTTTCTCTTTCTTCTCTCAAAATCATCTTTTTATCTTTATCCTGTCTACCCATCTTAATACTCTCCCATTCATTACTCTTCTTACTAGTACTATAAAGCTCTGACAAAGTTATATCATACATTTTTTCCTGAGAGATCAGAAGACTATTATCTACAAATGAGATAATTGAAGTACTTAAGTTAAAAGCTTGAGCTCAGATCTCAAAAATATGAATAAAAGTATAGAGCCCCAAAAAAATAAAAGACAATGTAGAACCTTGTACCATGCTTACATCTACATCACAGACACCAGAGAGAAAGGAGTTCTAAGAGTACTGCAAAGACAAAGTGTCTAAGAATTGAAGTAAGCATACTATGATTGAAGAAAGAAAAGAATTGCACAATATCAAATACTAATATACTAGTTCTAAGTCTTTTGGCCCAACAAGCTTGAACCAAGTATATTAGAAATATACCAGCATTCTCAGTAGACTGTTGGATCACATTGTCAAGCTGGTTAAAATGAAGAATGCTGTACTTGACAATATCAAACTGAAGTCACCCAACAATTATCTTCTTAATAAGCTTACCAAATGTTACATACTATCTGACATCTGTACCTTTTCCATCCTCTTCTAGTGCTGATCACACTCTATTCTAATCACCCATCAACCTAAGGACCAAACTTTGTATTTCTCATTAATCCTATGAAGTTCTAAATTACAACTCCCATAATGTCTAACAATCCAGAGCATACATAGTAGCAGTATTAACGAATACTTCTTGTATTTAAGAATGATAGCTACTATGTATAGTTCTCTAGTCTAATAATTAACTTAGATTGTGCTACACTCACTCTAAGTATACCTGAATGTCAAGATCACAGAAAGTGGACTTAGCTTTTTCTTATTTTCTTATTCTTATTTTCATTTCTTTTGATTTATTTTCATTTTTCTATTTAGGGTTAGGGTTAGTGATGACATCACTCAGTCACATGATGCATGGAAGAACATAGAAGGTTCTAGAAGAAGTGATGTCATATAATATATACACCACATGTTGACCTCATGTCTTACACATAGTACATTAGGATAGGATGCACAGTAGCTAGCACAGACATGTGGATAGGTATATAAGATAAACTATTTTGTAAAGAGCTCTCTATTGAGTTCTCTTGGGTTTACTCTAATACAAGAGTTTGTTCTTTTATCCCACTCTAAGGATTTAAGATCATAATACTGAACTCATTTTTCCAAAATATTAGGCTAGACATAACAATTTTCTGTTAAAGCCAAGGTTGTCCTATTTGTGTAATACTACTTCTGAAATCATCTTCTTATCCATCCCACCTTCTATACTACTTGCAGATAATTCTGGCAAGTATAAATTGCTCTTAACACCAAACATGTTAAGAAGAACAATAGATTTGAAAGCTTTGGAGATATTACAAGCAGATTTGCCTAGCTTGGATATAATGACAGAATGTCATATGTGTCAGAATCATAAACAATGGATTTGGTTTTATTTTATTTCCTTTGCTTTCCTTTTCTTTTTCTCATTTTTCTTTATTTTATTTTTGTATTTTATTTTACTTTTCTTTATTTTGGACTTAGACAAAAGGTGTGGTGTGACAGTCACACATATCACAAACCATAATGGAGCATGATACCTGTCACAGAGCTGTCACATATGTGACAGTCACAGTCACACAATCATATGATATAAAGAAGAACATAAAAGGTTTTGGAACAAATGATATCATATAGTATAGCAACAATATGTTGGTCTTATGAAAAGCATATGTATTTTAGGGTAGGTTAGTTGTAGTGTGTGCACAAATCATGGTCTGTAGTATATAAGGTAGACTATCTTATACTTAGAACTTTATCAAGTTCTTTTGTATTATTCAATATAGAAGTTATCTTTTATCTTTACTTAAGGACTTAAATCATAACAATATACCAAGTCCACCTGTTTAGAAGACTATTCTCTGTAGTAGTGATGTTTTTTCATTAACTCTAATCAAAGCTTGTTTTCTATGATAGCCATTCTTTCTGTAATATGTTCCTATAGTAGTAATGCAACCATTTTCTAATCTTTCAAGTATTCAGACTTTTACAATAGATATTGAACTCAGTCTTCTATGGTAGAGTTCTTCTATTTGGTACTTTTAGTATTTTATCACTGAAACCTCTGCTTAAGATAATACACTAAAATCCTGAGTATCTTCTATATCTCTGACTTGTATATAAGACTAGTAGTTACACTATAATTTGCTAGTCTGATAATTGACAAAGATAACATCTATTGAACTTAATCTCTGGTATTTAACAGCAACACACCAAATCAGCACTCACTTCTATCTCAGACTTCATTTACTTATCTAAAGTTACAATCATGCAGTAGATAAATGGTGCAGCACATAAGCTGAAGCCAAGGTTGTTCTAACAAGTTTGCATCACCAAGCCTATTACATGGAGTTTTCATACTCTATGCATTCCTGAGCTAACCTCATGGACTTTTGCCTCCTAGTGTGAACAGAGTAACTCACTTAGCAGTCTCCATTCTAAATAACTACCCTAGATAGTATACTTAATATATAAGCTGGTAGTTTACACTATAATAGCTTGTCCTGAAAATCAACCAAAACTAACACTAAGTTCTAGTGTTGGCAATAACATATCTTGCCACTCTTCTGGTGTCATGCTGGAAAATGCTTTTTCATGAAAGCATACACTCTTATAGGGTTTTTAAGCATGTAAGACCTCTTGGAAGATATTAGTGAGAAGACTTTATACTCATAGATGATGCCTCAGATTTTCTTAAATGGACACCAACTCAAGGGACAGTGTGATAGCTATTAATTAAACAAGATCTTTAGGAATAAGAAATGCTGCTATACTCACAAACAACTAGCTATAAAGTATAAGCATTTGTGAGAGCACTTTATATAGTTATGAATGTTTGGACAGTCAGATAAGGTAGGAACACATTGAATTAGAAGCTAGTGGAGTCTATAATAGTATCACAAGTAGAGGTAGCCTATAGAAATAGTAAAGAAAGAATGGAATAGGTACTCATGAGTAGGAAATGATCATCAGTTTGATATTGAGTTGCAAATAAAGAGATATCCATATGCTTACAAGACCTTAGGAAGCTTCCTTATAGTTTCAGTCTTTATTCTCTAGTTTTATCCTTCCTAACTTCATTCATCTGCATTCACAAGAGCCCTTTTAAGGGTTTCATGTGTTCTAATCTTATTCTATATTATTGTTTCTACACCTTCTCTTAATTTCTAAAGCTGATATTATTCCTTTTAAATTTTTTAGTATGCAATTAAGGGCTAGTTGTTATAATCAATACCTCATATCTAACAGGAGGTTTACTCATAGTCAACATGTGTTGGAGTTTCTTTATTATGACTCTATGATTAGCTGTGCTATATGTTTTCTATATGTATAATCAGTCAGCACCTCATATAGTAGTGAAGACATTCTCATATTTTCTTACTCATTTCCTCATGTTCATTGTATGTATTCCTCATAGTCTTTAGGTATATATAGCTATAGATACTATCCTGTATCTTTATGCTTTACTAATTGACTTCATCCCTCATTCTTACTCAAGTCTTTGCCTAATGTTGTGGCAACCACTAGACTGAATTGTCCAATGATCTCACTAACGAGTAAAGCTCAAAGTAGGCTATAATGTAGGAATTCACAAGAGAACTTGACAAGGAGTCTCTGCTAAATTAGAGTCCTATATATACAAAATATGCTTGGTCTGTGCTACTAATACTTAAGCCTACCCTTATGTCCATGCCTCTACCTCATGTCTACCTTAAGGCTACTATGTTGTATACATGTGCCCTGACATCATCTTCTAGATCCTTCCACCATCTTCTAGGCCTATGACATCACATCATGTGACATGTCATGTGACTGCAGTGTCACATGCCTCTTCATTGTCTAAAAGAAAAGAAAAAGAAAAAGAAAACAAAATTCCTATAAAGTCAGAAAATAAAAGAAAAAAGAAAATAAAAATTATTCATGTCCAAAGCGTCCCATAACACCTAAGTTGCAATCTAAGCCAAGCTAAAGATCATAACACTAGTATTGTATAGTTCTTGTTGCACCCTAACATAACCTCTTTTTTGCTTGACCCTCTATTACTAATAGCATCAATCCTGTTATAACTTAAGTTTAAATAATAGAATAAAAGATGACACTTGTATTGAGCAACATAAGAGAACTTGATAGAGTTTCAAGTACAAAATAATCTACCTTACATACTACAAACTGTGGTCTGTACACACTATAACTAACATACTCTAAAGTCTATATGCTTTCTATAAAGCCAACATGCTATTACTATACTATATAATGTTATTTGTTTTACATTCTTCTTTGTGTCACATGATTATGTATCACACATTTGTCATGCTTTGTGACCTGTATGACCATCATACATAACATCACATCATACTTTTTACCTAAGTTCAAAATAAAGAAAAGTAAAATAAAAAGTAAAATTAAAATAGAAGAGAAAGAAAAAAATTAAAACCAAGTCTATCATTTACAACTCTAACAAATCCCCTAGGTCTTCCAAGGTACTCTTTCAAAATATGTGACCAGTGTGACTTGTAGAGGCACAGCACATAAGCTGAAGTTAAAGATTATTCTAACTCTCATTTTTTATTAGATAACACACAATAACTTATTTGGACTTCCAAGAGATCTCATTGGATCTCAGATAACAGGGTGTAAATCACATCTAACATAGGTACTGTAAGGGTTGTTATTTGGAACTCTATTGTTACAATCTAAGACTCAGAGTTGAGTTAAGAAAGAAACCTTGTAGAGAGTTTGCATAAGAGAACTTCAGTTACAAAGTGTCTACCTTATATATACTAGACTACTGGTCCATGCTACACTAACCTTAGTTTATCCTAAAGACCATGCATATTACATATCCATATCTTTTATATTTTTTGTGATATGTGATCAAAAAAAAAGTGTGACTTATTGTCACATCATGTGATGTTGCACTAATCCCTAACCCTAAGTAAAAAAATAAATAAGAAATGGGAAAGAAAAATAAAATAAAATAAGTCTATTGTCTTCAACTTTGATATTATCCCCTCTTCAAAGTTTCTCCTCTGGAGAAACTGACTTCCATTGTTACCAGTTCCTCTCCAACTTCCTTAAATACTCTTTCTCAAACTTTCTATTATCTCATCTATACAACATCTTTGCCATATACTTCTTTGGTAATTCTCTTCTTCTAAAGTCTCTTTCCTCTACCATGTCTAACTTCTCCTGTTACCTAACTTTTATATTCAACCTTCCTCAAACTCTGTTACCATCTCCTTCATGTTTTCTAAATCCTCCTCTCTCTTCCAGGTATCATGTTCCACTGTAAATTCTTTCCAATGCACTAAATATTTTACTACTTCTCATATTTTTCTTTTATTTAGGATTTTTTTAACTTCCTACTCTTCTACTCCCTCCAGTTCTACCAGTTTAAATTTCTGTCCCCCTACTTGTTCTCTATATCATACTACTTGACTGATGTTTACAACTAGGTGAATTCTCATCAAAGTTAGCAGTTGTAATTTAAATGCATTAGTGGAAACTACTTTGTTGATGATATATGTGCCAATGTATTGGTTCACTAATTTTTTGCTAGTTTTTACTTGAACACCAAGTCTTTCATACTCAACATTACTTTATTGCTCTTCTTTTATTTTTCCACTTCTTTCCTCCTCCTATCTACTTGTTGTTTCATTTCCTCTTGTACTTTTCTTAATACTACCCCCACTTCCTCCTGTACTTTCTTTATTCTCTCAGCAAACTTCATCACTTTCTCTATCTTTCCCTTCCTCCTAATATCTGTTTTCATTCTTAGTTCTCTACTGTAGTTCACCATAAATAGAGATACTTTAGTTGCCAAAGGTACTTTGTTATTGACTACAAACTCTGCCAATGCTAGCCATTCTGGCCAATCTTTTTGTCTGTGATCTACAAAGAACTAAAGATACTTTTCCAACTCCTGGTTCATTTGTTCTGTTTGTTCATCTGTTTGTGGATGAAAAGATATCAACAATTTAGTTTTGATCTCCAACATTCTATTCAACTTCTTAGTTAAATTTGTCATGAACTGTAGTTCTCTATCCAATATCACACTCTCCAACAACCCATGCAACTTCTATACATTGTCTCTAAACAACCACACCAATTCTTCCACTAATGTTTCCTCTGTTGTTACTACAAAATGTGCTATCTTTGTTAGAATCAAATCCTATTTCTTTTCTCTTTTTCTCTTTATCTCTCATTTTAAACATAGAAGGAATAAAGTGATATAACCAGATATGATGACTATCATGCAGATCATGAAGGTTATAGTTATAGTTACAGTCATGATATCAAATGATATAGTAGAAGGGTAATGTCATACATCATAAGAGATATGATGACTTTAATTACATAAACTTATAATATTTAGGGTAGGCTAGATGTAGATGTGCACAAACCATGTACCAGAGGTATATAAAGTAGACACATTTGTATTAAGAATCTTACTGAGTTCTTTGTGTTAAATGATACAAAGTTCTTTTTTATGACTAAACTCTCAGTCTTAAGTCATAATAATCTTGGACAACCTGTTACAGACTACTAAAATTGCATCCTTTCCAGATAATAGCAGTAACTTTGTGATAAAGTCAACCATCAGATGTATTCATAGCTTCTCTGGTATCTCAATCAACTTTAGCTTCCCTACTGGTACCTCTGTCCTATTTTTCATCCTTTGATACATATCATAACTATCTATATATTTTCCTACATCTCTCATTACTCCTAGCCACTAGTAATTCCTTGTCACCAACTCTATCATCTTCCATCTTCCTCCATATTCTGCTACCAGCATATCATGATGCAACCAGATTATCTCTGCTCTTAGCTTACTATCCTTTGGCATATATATCTGTACATCTATCATAGTACACTTGAACTCTAATATTTTATTTTGCTTTTTATCTATTTTTCTTGATTTTATTTTGGAAGATAAAAAGGCATATGACTACAGTCACATGATGTGATGTCATAGGTCTGGAACATGGTAAAAGAAACTAGAACAATAATGTCAAGGATATGGTTGCAGTATGTTTATCTTGTAATAACAGTATGGTGGACTTATAGATATACTTTAGGGTAGGGTTATTTATCATTAGCACAGACAATGTATCTATTGTATAAATAGTGTAGAAATACATCAGGGACTCCTTGTTAAGTTCTCTTGTGATTCCTATAAGATACTTCATTCTTAAGTCTGTTTAAGTAATCTATTGGTCATCTTGACTAAGTGGTTGCCACAACAACTCCAGACAGTATCTGAAGGATCACTGTTATTCTCTTATATAAACAGGTCACAAAGAAACACTGCAGTATGAGGTTATTACTCAAAGGAAACTATCTACCACATCTATACAAGGTAAGCTAAGTACTAGTAGGCTTTAACACAAAACAGATGACTAAGCCTCTCCTGTCTCACTAGTATATTCCTTAAGCCTAGGGTTTAGCTATTCTTATTGACTAAAAGATGGTGTTATTCTTTGGTTAAGAATAATGAGAAATTAAAGGAAAAAGAGTAGAAAAGACTCTGAGTTAGGTGGTCTCAAAGATGGAAATCAAGTTCTAATGTTATAACTTAAGACTTAGTAACTAGTCAAAAGAAGACTCTTATATAGGGTTTACATAAGAGAACTTGATGGAGTTTTAAGTACAAAGATGTTTATCTTATATATGCTAGACTACTGGTCTATGCTATACTAATTTTAGCCTACTCTAAAAGTCATATATACTATATACCATTAACATATAGGATAACATCATTGTTCTGAAAGCTTTTACATCCTTCTGTGGCATGTGATTATGTAACTATAACTTGTGACCAATGTATGATTCCATGTCATGTGATAGTTTGTGACAGTCATATATGATATCATGCTAACTCCTAACTTTAAGTAAAAAATAAAAAATAAAATAAATAAAAATAAAAATAAAATAAGCCCATTATCTTTAACTCTTATATTTATGGAATTGATGAAGAATAGAGGGTTTGGTCCTTAGGTTGATAGGTGATTGGAATGAAGTATGACATATACTGGAAAAGGATAGAAAGAGTGTAGTGTCAGAGCTGAAAGCAATGGACTTGACTTATTTTTATTTTCTTCTATTTTTATTTTTCTACTATTCTCTATTTTGGGACTTAGAGTTAGGATTATGCATAACATTACAGTTATGCTGTCACATATATGTCACAGTCACACAACCACATGTCACAATAGAAGAACATAAAAAGTTATAAAAGGATGACACTATATAGCATGTTAACCTTAAGGAAAACACATAGTTATTTAGGGTAGGTTAAAATAGTAGGGCATAGACCATAAGCTTTTAGTATATAAGATAGATAATCCTGTACTAAGTTTCCTATCAAGTTCTCTTGTATAAACTCTATACAATGTCCCTTTTCTTAACCTACTCTAAGATCTTGAGATTATAACATGTAGATGTTAAATAGTATGTATTACAAACATACTATAGTCATGCTTTCTGATATCATTATTTTAGTCTCTTCTATTATGTCTTAGACCTTTGATATCATATCATGTAACTGCAGTTATGTGCCTTTTTATCAACTAAGAAATAAATGAACATGAAAAAAAATCAAATTAAAAAAAATAGATAAAAGAAAAAGAAAATCAAAATGAAATATAAGAGTTCAAGCATACTATTTCTTCTAAAGAAGATAAAGCTAAGGTTCTAGAAGAGACATTCATGGAGGTAGAAGAACTTCTTAAGAAGTATCTTAGAAAAAGAATGAAGTATACAATAGAATCCCTTCTTGGATTTTAGTAGTTGTTGAACCTTTTGCAGTCATGAAGAATATGGTGTCTTGTTTTGATAGGATATTCACCACATGAACATATAAAATCTTCCCTAGAGAAGAATCTAAGTCTGTACTCACTTATTGGTGCATGATTGACTATTGCTCTTGCAGCTCTAGTGTTATGACTTAAAGCTCAAAGTGTTAAGCAGTAAGACAACTCTTGTATTGAGTAACATAAGAGAACTCAATAGAGTTCCTAGTACAAAGTAGTTTATCTTATATACTATTACTTATGGTCTGTGCTCACTACTGTGCACCCTACCCTAATGACCATGTGTATGACATGAGGCCAACATGTATTGTCCATGTTGTATGACATCACTTTATTCTAGAACCTTCTACTCCTTTCCCCTATGTCCTGTGATCAGTCTTATGACTACACCATCAAGTTGTGACTGATGTGACAGCATGACCGATCAACCCTAACCCAAGTTGTTCTAAAAATAGAAAATAAAATAAAATAAATGAAAAATGAAAAGAAAACTAAAATGCCAAAAGAAAAATAAAAATCAAGTCCACCGTCAACGATTTTAACATCTAGCACAAAGCAAATTGGAGTGGCCAAACTGTTTAAGCTATAGCCCACTATTTGCTGTTGACGGTTCTAATGGGTTTGAATCTTCATCTAGAAGATCTAGGAAATAATGTCCTCTGTCATCAGAAGCTTGAAAAGTTATTCTTCAAAAGTTTTGAATACTTTCACACTCAGTCTTCCTGCTAAAGTCCCACAAAGATTTACATGGGAAGATAGGCAACATGTTGAATTTCTTAGCTTCTTTGTCAACTATATCATGAAGATATCATTTTTGATTACTTGAGCAGTTCTAAAATTCAATGTAATAATTGTTGCCTTTCTTGAAAAACTCTCTGATATCTTGAGAGATTAGTACTAATTGTAGTTGATATGGGTGCACCAAAGAATTGAAGATTTTCTTGGCAGCATGTATAGAATCCATGATAATGACTATTTGATTGATGTAAGAAAGATATGTAGCTTGGATGATACCACACCTTATTGTGAAAAGTTCAGCTTCTGTAGATGTAACTCTAACCATATGATGTATAGTTTTGATAATGGATTTGTCATGGCTATGAATGTGGAATATGGAAGTAGTAACTTGATTTTTGATGCTGGCATCAGATACAACAACTGCTGAATGAGGGTCCAGTGACACTTGAATAGTAATATTATCAAGATGTCTTAAATGATTCTTGATGTCCTGATTGTTACTTCTGTTTGAAGGATGAAAAGAAAAATGGTTGGGAAATACATCTATAAGTCTATTTCCTAGTGAAAATTCATGATTGAAAGGAGAAAAAGAAGGGAAAACTTCATTAAATTTATTGTCCATGTCAACTATAGGGCCCTTGATACTTGATCATTGTTTGGGCATAAGATTTTCCAGTAATAGTCAATGAGGTTCTTGAGAGTTGGGATTTTTTAGCTCAAGAAGTGAGTTGATGATGTGATTTTGTGGTAGTGAATGAGCTCATAAGAGGACATGACTGTAGAGTTTCTGCAAATGAAGATGAATAGGAATTAACCCTACTATGGCTTCAATCCCAGCTGTGAAAGATGTATGAAATGCTCCAGTGATCCAAATTGTAGCTATTCTCTGTATTTTGAGTTTCTCGAGTGGATATACAAGTGGCACTTTGTTGTAATACCACAACTGAAATCTATATAGAGCTATAGGTAAGGCACAACATTTATACAAATGTCTCTTTTGAATAGGATCAAGGTCTCTCAAAAAATTTCCTAGCATTTTCATATATTTGATTGTTGAAATTACTTTGTTGGTATAAAAGTCAACATGTTGGCAAAACAAAAGTTTACAATCAAATATAAAATCTAGGTAATTCCAAGTGGTCTTGGAGTATAATACAGATCCTCCTAAGGGTGTAAGGTCAAGAGAGGGGGATTAAAGCTTTCTTGCAATCTAAAAAAGTGGAATACCTCCGTTTTTCTATGTTCTATGATTAGCCTAAATTTTGTAAGAAGATTGGAGATTACATTGTAACTACAGAAAATATTTGTATTTGACATAGTCATGGATTTATCCTGTACAATGAGAAGTTTATCATCTATGAAAGAAAGTATAGAGATTGGTATTTTTAGGTTTTTTTACCAATTTTCAAAAATGTGAAAAATAGGTGAGAGATACAATGCTGAAAGAATTGGTGAAAGAGCTGAACCTTGTCCAACCCCAATGTCAACATTAAAAAAAGGAGAAGAAAAGTCATCCCAAAGATATTTGGTTTTTCTACTTACTAGATAGTTTTGGAAAAAGATTAAGACTTTGAGTTTGAAGCTGGCTTTGATCAGGATTGATGAAAGGAGGTGATGATTCAGCAATGGGAAAAATTATGTGATATCAAATGCTAACATGCTGGTTGTGCAATTCTTGACCTACCCCATTCAAATGAAGTAGGTTAGTGCAACTCCTGTATCAGAAGTAGCTCTCTGTTTAAGACCCCCTAGTTGGCAAGCATGGATGAAGTTATTTAAGATTGTTGTGAGCTGCATACTTTTGCCAATCACTTTCTTGAACAATTTGCTGATTGTGTTGAGTAAGACAATAGGCCAGTAGGTCTTGGAGGAGTTATAAGATTCCTTATTTGGCTTAGGAATTATGATGGTAGTAGATGTTTTGAAATGTGAAGGCTAGTGTCCTAAGTCGATGCATTCATTAGTGATATTAATGAGTTTATTGAGACACACAATGTCTCTAATGATTTTCTTAAGATGTCTCCAGGTGTCAGACATGGTTCATACTAGGGGTGAAAGTCTACAAGATAGACTTGGAGATGTGTGGACTTGTGGAATAATCTTGGCTTCAGCTTATGTACTGCACCATCTGTCTGCCATGTGGTCACAACTTCAGATAATAGAAAGAGGTCCAAGATGGGAATGAGTACTAATTGGTATGTTGCTGTTAAACACTAGGGATTGAGTTCAATAAGAGTTTATCTTTGTCAATTATCAGACTAGAAAATTACAGTATAACTACTAGTCTTATATATGAGTTCCTACTATAGGAGATGCTTGGAGTTTCAGTGTTGAGACACTGACAGGGGTGACTCTGCCATAGAAGACTGAGTCGAATAGGAGTATCTCCATTATGGAAGATGGAATACCCCAATGGTTATATTACTACCATAAGACATGTTGTAAGAAAGATGGCTGCCATAGAAGGCAGGCTTGTATGGTTGGAAGGCGATATCACTGCAGAAATGTAATTCCCAAATGAGTGGACTTGGCATATAACACCAGGATAACTTGTCTAGTCTAGGAGTTGACAGGTTATTGCATTTCTCAATCATACTCACAAATTCTTTCTTCAAAAATGAATTCCATTTTGTAATTTCTTTGCAAGGAATTTCCTTCAGTAATTGAGGATCTGTTTGATAATCATGAGCCAAATTAAATGACAGATGGAGAGCCTGCCATAAGTTGTCAATTTCAATGCAAGGTCTTCCATTAAATTGGATTGTCTTAATAGCTAGGAGTTTGCATTTCTTAACCTAATTCATGAGTTCCCAAGGCCTGCTGCTCTTATTTGCAATTTCTTGAATTTTTGAATTGAAGAAATCATGCTTTGTCTTCTTGACAGTGTTTCTAAATTTTTTCCAGTCATCGATATGTCTTGATTGTCAAAAGTGTTTGAGATCTCTTTGATATTGTTCATTCTGCTACTTCTTTGAATGTTTGGTGATGTTGACAATTTTTGAATGTTTATACCATAATCTTTTCATGGTGCTAGCAAATTCTTGGACAGTTTGATCGAGGAAATTTTTGTTATGAATGTTCTCAATGTTTATTTCTTTTGATAGTTTCTATAAGTTTATTTACAAATTTATCCTCTTCTTCACTGTTTTTGACTAGCATACATCTTCTTGTTTGAATATATTCTTCAAAAGTCGATATGTCAACTGTAAGGGAGGCATGATCTAAGGTTAACCTTAAGTCAAGATGAATGGTATGGTTGTCATATTCTGATGATTCTGGTCTCAGAAATATGAGATCAATTACTAAGTTTGAGTCCTGCTGATTGTCAGAGTATCTAGTAAGGATTTGTTCAGTGGGTCTAGACAGCTCTAGACAAAAAGAATCTGCTATATCAAAAAGAACAGAGCTGTGTTGAAAATGATGAGGAAAACCAGAGTCTCAAATATTGTCTCTAATATTTAAGTCCCCAGTCATGATGAGTATGTTGTTGATGTTGACCTCAGTATTCTTGAGATACTTTAAGGCTGACTATGATAAGTCTGAATATAAATTAATTAAGAGAAACAAAGAGAACATAAACAAATATTGATATAGGTTACAACTTTGGGAGAATTGTTACCTTAAGATAGATTCCCAGAAAAAGTAGTTCAGTTTGAATGGTTTGGAATTCCTACCAGTACATTCCCTTTTTTGTTTTTTGAACTTGGAATAGAGTATATGACTAACTAAGATGGTTTTTGGATGAAGATGATATTGAAGTCGCATTAGGTTTCAAGTATTGTGTTGATAACAAAGTTGTCCTTGAAAACATTTTACAAAAATATCTTAATGTTTTTCACAATTATACCTTGTTACCACTCACGACTGAACAAATTGATTTTTTCCTAATATCATAGATTTCTTGGTATTTTTTTGAATGCCATTCACAATTGAACCTATACTTCCAGAAAAGATAAAGGTTAAAGTCTGCTTAGTGGTCACCTCAACAGTTGAGGCATTTGAAGGTGTAGGGGCAAGGTTCACTCTGTTTGGTTTCCAGTCTAGGGGGATTAGACTTGCTATCACCTTTGCAATACCATGCAAAATATTGGTGGTGTTCAGATTTGTGGTAACCATTACATTTGGTACATTTTGATCATTGAATTCTGCAAAAAAAGATTGTGTGACCCCATTTCTAGCAGTTTTTGCATTGAGATATGCTAGGATTCATATTGGCACCTCTAATCATAGCTATGTAGCTTCTTATGTTGAAGCATCTGTTGATTAGTCTTTTAGCTCTGTTCCTGCTTTGGACATTCCAAATATCAATCTATATAATAGTCATATTGGACTTGGGGAAGATCTTGATTATTCAGAGTCTTGATACTAGCACAATGTTGTTGAAGATATAATTCTTTTTTATGATTTCTTCAACTATCTCTGATGTGATAGAGGTGTTAGCATTTTCTCTAATGTACTTGGCAATACAAGTAAGAGACTCCTTAATATACTTAAAGTCAGAGGGAAGATGCTCTAACAAGCTGTGAAGGGAAATAGTCTGGAAGTTACCATCACATAAGTCTTTTTCAGTCGGTTGATTTGGATCATAAGGTAACTGAATGTTGATGATATTCTTCTGAGGAAGACTCATGTTAGTATTATTAATAACAGTACTCTTGCCTCAAGGTTTAGGTACTTTTTTAAGGGCCAGTACATCATGTTGAACATACTGAAACTTTCTAGTAGAACCTGGATCAGCTGCCTCACTGAATGGACTACTCCCCCCCTCAATATCATCTTGATATGACAACTGAGAACTATCAATTAGTTTGACTGTAATTTTATCTGGGAGATCATTGTTAATTTCCATCCTAAGATGGTATAAAATAGATAAAGCATCAGAAACTACAGAAGCACTTCTAGAGCTCATTTTGCTTGAGGAATTAAACCTTTCTCTGGTAATATCATCGATGACCATGTTCATAGCAGATAGTAAATGAGCCATATTTAAAAGTTTAGAACTAATAGTAGAAGTAGAAAGTTGTTTATTTACTAATTCTCTTATGGGCACTACCATGCAAAATGGTGGTACAGGAGAAAGAAGTGATGTGTTATAGTATGCTTGAACTCTTATATTTTATTTTTATTTTCTTTTCTTTTTATCTATTTTCTTTAATTTGATTTTTCTTTTATTTCTTGAACAATAAAGAGGCATATAATCATAGTCATATAATGTATCATATAACATGATATCATAGACTTAAAACATAGGAGAAGAAGCTGGAAGAATGACATCAAGGTATATGTCTATGGCATATTCACTATCACAAAATAAACTACTTACTTGTTTGATTTAGAAGTTCAATAATGATGACAATAATAATAAAGATCAATACAAATATCAATGATAATAAGGGATAGATAATAAAAACTGATGATAAATGATGTTATTAAGTCTGAGGTCTAATACTCAGATACAGAAGTATTTATACAAAATAGTAATAGTCTGTGTACAAGCTGTTTCCATAACATAATCAAAACTTGTACCTAGTGGAGCTAATATCTGTTATAGCAGATGTTAGGCTAATTTTAGAAGATAACTAATTATGTTACTACATTGATATGCTTGTATCTCTATAAATCCTGATCTCTATATAATGTATAATATATCATTAAAAATTATTTGATGAGCACTTTCCAATACAACTTTGATTGTGGAAATCGATTTAGTTGTTCCTGAGATAATAGCCAATAAAACTTGTAGTTACTAATGGTCTGATATCTCAGTAATCTGTTATCACTTTTGTATATTCTATATAAGTGCAGATAGCCATTATTTAGGGCTTTCCAGTACAACTTAGTTTGTGAAAATTGTTATGATCAATGCTTCCTAGAGACAACATGGAGAAGGGCAAAGGGTATGACAACATGATTGGCTGCGCCGCAAAGTAATCTCAGTCAGCGCCTCATGTAGTAAGTGCTATAACCTTGCCTTATCATTACTGTATCCTCATGTTATTCGACTCATGGACTGCACATTGCTTCACTACCAATTAGTATATATAGTATAGATACTATCTTGTATCCTTACGCTTTACCACTTGAATCCTATCCCTTATTCTCTCTCAAGTCTTTGCCTAAGTGCAACCTGAGTGTTATGATTCAAAGCTCAAGGGTTTAAGCAATGAACTAACTCTTGTATTGAGTGATACAAGAGAACTCGATAGAGTTCCTAATATAAAGTAGTCTACCTTATATACTATTTCTCATGGTCCATGCTAGCTACTGTGCACCCTACCCTAAACAACCATGAGTATACCATGAGGCCAGCATGTGTTGTCCATGCTGTATGACGTCACTTTGTTCCAGAACCTTCTACTTCCTTCTCCCAAGTCTTGTGATCAGTCTTGTGACTTACACCATCAATTTGTGACTGATGTGACGGCGTGACTGATAACCCCTAACCTGAGTTGTTCTAAAAATTGAAAATTGAAAAGAAAAGAGAAAAGTAAAGTAAAGTAAAATAAAAAGAAAAGTAAAATAAAGTGAAAAGAGAAAATAAAATAAAGTCCACCATCAACGATCTTGACACTGAGCTCTAGCTTAAGGTCATAACAAAAATCAGTTTATTGGTTGTAGAGATATAAGCTGAATGAATTTTGTAATATTCATCTTATAACTAACACATTTACATCAAGATTGGGCTATTTATCACTAGCATGTTATGATCTCAAGACCTTAGAGTGGGTTAAGAAAAAGAACCTTATACTAGAATTGATACAAGAAAAGTTAATAGAGTTTTTAGTATAGAACTGTCTATCTTATATATGCTAAGTCACTGGTCCATGCTACAGTACCATTAACCTACTCTAAAGACCATATGTTATTCTTAAGATCAATATATGTCAAACATATTATAGTGACATCATTTCCTTCTAAAATCTTCTACCATGTTCTATCATGATACATGATTATGTGATAGTGTGACATTGACATGTGACATTAATACTAACCCTAACTCTAAGTTCTAAAATATAAAATTAAATTAAATTAAAATAAAAATGAGAGAGAAAAAAATTGTCAAGTCCATTGTTCATGATTCTAAAACAACACAGACCATATATCTATAGTATAAATAGGATAAAAATACATTAAGGATTTCTTGTCAAGTTCTCTTATGATTCCTATGAGACTCTTGCTCCATAAGACTACTTAGTGTGCTATTGACCATCTTGGTTAGTAGTTGTCACAACAAGTGAAGCTTATATATTTGTCACAAACTTCATTTAGCTTATATCTATATCTCCACAGCCAGTAAACCAGTTTTCACAAACCAAGTTGTGCTAGAAAGCTCCAAATAAGGCTATCCACACATATGTGGGATGTACAAAAGCAACAACAAATAACTGAGATATTAGGTCATTAGTAACTATAGAAGCTTCATTTGCTAATATCTCCTGAATGGCTAGACAGATTCACATGATTGAACTTGCATTGGAAAGTGCTCGCCAAACTGTTTCTGATAATATATGGTATATTACATAGTGATAAGTATTTATAGAGATATAAGCATATCAATGTAGTAACATAATTAGTTATCTTCTAAAATTAGCCTGACAGCTGCTATGATAGATGACAGCTCCTATCAGGTACAAGTTTTGATCATGTGATTAATACAGCTTGTGTACATACTATTACTATTTTGTATATATATCTTTGTATCTAAAAATTAGATCTCAGACTTAATAACATTAATTTTCATTATTTATCATTAGTTTTCATCATTGACATCTGTATTGATCTTCATCATCATTGTCATCATTATTGAACTTCTGAATCACTCCTAAACCTCTAAGAGTATATCCAAGATTTATATATTACAAATAAGTAAGTAGTTCATTTTGTAATAGTATTTATTATCTTTTGCTACTCATTTAAACTTTTATATAAATTCTTCCATAGTCCTTGGATCTTGTTCTACTTACTTTAACTCTACCTCCTTTACCAACTTGGCATCTTCTCTCTCAAACCCTCTTTTTAACTCTACTAGGAAATTCTCTACTGGTTCAAATAAAACAAAAGACAACTCTTGTCAGAATTGTAAACAGTAGACTCTATTTTTCCTTGTTTCTTTTCTTTTTCATTTTTATTTCATTTTTATTTCAATTTTATTTAGGGTTAGGGTTTAGTAAGATGTCATAGTCACATAATAGGTCTATCACAAATAAGATACTCACTGGTTGTGATACTTGAACTTAATGGTGTTTCAGAGGTTCAGTATAAGGATATAATGATGATAGATGATGGAAAGTATCAATAAGAATAATTGATGTTGTTAAGTCTGAGGTCTAGCCCTCAGACACAGAAGTATATATACAAAAGAGTGATGGTCCGTGTGCAAGCTGTTGCCATC